>Ga0194133_10001149_pt1 | contig 49053 bp, 81 predicted proteins | sample TA2KigOf40mmetaG_FD_155448 | JGI IMG/M metagenome (GOLD analysis project Ga0194133, IMG submission 155448) | Freshwater microbial communities from Lake Tanganyika, Tanzania - TA2015055 Kigoma Offshore 40m | ecosystem: Environmental > Aquatic > Freshwater > Lake | place: Tanzania: Lake...
TCCCCTTCGGGGGGGGGGTAACGTTAAATCTCCTTTTCATTATTTTAAGTACTGTATTATATTGTCACTAGAGCGATAATTAAAAGAACGTATTTTTTACCAACATACCCACTGCTGCTAATGTTATTGCAATAATCCATTTTATATTTGTATCTATGCTATTAATCCTCGACTCTAAAGCCATGATGTCTAATTTAGTGGCAAGTCGAGAATGATCTTTTTCTACTAAGCTAAGTTCTTCCTTAATTACAAACCTTGAAACCAATACCTCAGCTTGCTTTTCGGGTGTGCCCGAAGCTACTAGTTCTTTTATTATTGCGTGTGTATCTAGCGTTGCCATATTTTTATTTATTTCCCGAAATATATTAATTAGCAGGGGGTTTTTAGCTTGTCAATAAGAAAAATATATTTTTTCTTGCTTTTTTTTATAAAAAAGAGTATACAAAGGGTTAATAGGATTTAATGCGTCAATTAAAAATATGAAAGAAACAGAGAGAACTTTGTTGTTAAGAGCTATAGAAGATTACGAGCCTTATACGATGCCGCAGAGAGCTATGCTTAAAATTCTAGTAGGTTTAAGCGTGGAAGATATAGCGAACGTTAGTTGTGCTTATATGATGAAGAATACTTCGTTGTCCCGCCCTTCAATATATCTTAATTTAAAAAAATTTCAAAACGACGGTTTTATAACCCGAATTAGAAAAACAGGCTCTAAACAAGATTCATATCAATTAAATTTAGAAAACTTAGGCGCCATCTTGCAATTATACCAAAATAAACAAGCTATGGAGCGTAAAGGGTAGAAGTCATATGAATGTTTCTCTCTTATTAAAAGCATTTTGTCAAATAATATTTGTAATATTATTGTTACCCGCTGCTTACGTTGCGGCAGGTATGGATGAATACTATATCGAAATAGATTATGATGACGAGCTATTTGTTATCAATGGAGAAAAATTTGAAGCAAAAACTTATTGTTTAGGGTGGCAAGCAGGCCAAATAGTAAAATTTATCTCCGGGTCACCTTATGGCACATGTCTCAGCGCTGTGTTATATAACGTTAATCTTAAGAATACTTGTGAAGTTTGGTGTGAATAACGTGTCTTACCCCGCTACTTGCTACTAACCGATCACGGCAGCTCGTCTACGTCCACTAATTCTCTTTTTAAAAGTGGTAAATCCAATCTTATCTTTCCCAGCCAATGATTGGCCAAGAGGCGTAGTAAATAGGATTTTTATTAAGCTAAGAGAGCATGAACCATTCTGTGAAGCTCTAGCCTGAGAAGGTCTTATCAAATTTTTTATATTTTTTAACAAAAACTACAAATAACACTAGACAAACATAATAACTTGCATTATACTCCACTTATCGCTTCGCAAGAAGTGGTAAGCAGGAGGCTTGAACATCTCCTGCTTGGGGCGGAGGTTTTCGTATTCCTTCGCCCTGTAAATGCGATTAACATTAACAGGAGAAGTTTATGACAAAACATATTCAGAGTCACGAAAATAATATTGCTTCTGCTAGCTTAAACATTGTTTCTGCTAGCACAAACAATGTTCTTAATCCCAAAGCCACCCCATTTCTCGACACCTGGAAAAGCACTATCTTAGCCCAGGCAAAGCTACTGGGTATCGAGATAAAACCCGCTACAAACCTTGACTTTCAGGCAATTTCTGCTACAATAGATGAGCATCTTTTACAGCAGAAAGCTTCCGTGGACAATCTAGAACATATCGTTAATACCAGTGACAATTTTGCAGAAGTATTAACCGCTCAAGAACAACTCTATTTAAAGAAAGCCAAATTCTACAACATTGAGCTTGATAAGGACCAATGGTGCGAGTTAACAGACTTACACATGTTCGATGCTATTGACTCTTGGGAGAAGAAGCTTAAGGAAGCTCTATACATAGGCGTTAACTGGAAAATGAACGACTATGACCCAGACGCTCTAGAGCTTGCAATAGAGCAGCAAGAAGAGCTATGCGCTATAGATAGCAGCCTTGAGAGACGTCAGGCCAACGCTTACTATTACTCTACAAGAGGGGTGTAATATGCAAGCCAATGAAATTACATCTATTACCCTCACTGTTGGGTTTAACAATGAGCAAATAGCTTGCGCAGGCTTCGAAGTATCACTAGATGAGCAGTTTGAAACTATGTTTTGTAGCAATATAATTTCTACATATCCGATTACGCTTTATGTGGTTACAAGAAATAAAGCGGGCGGACCTCATATAATTAATGCAGTTGAAATATTAAAGACGGAGTAAATTTGAGTTACAAAAACTGAACCGCTGTTTTGAGGAAGAAACCACAAAAAACAGCGGATAAGTAAACTGTTTGGAGTAAAAATTCAAACTAATGAAATTTTCAATACTTATCATAACTGACGACGAGTATTTTATGAATATACCAAGAAACATAAGATACGGCAAGATAAGTTTATGCAAGAAGAGTGCAAAGTAAAATTAGAAAGAGACGGGAGTTTAGTTTTCCATATGCCTTATGAGGATAAGAAGGTTTCTAAAAAAGTTAGAACTGTAAAAAGCGATGAGCTAAACTTCTACATACCCGAGAAATGGGATTATGAAATGGAAATATAGGAGAATAGATATGCCTACGTCAAAGAAAACAGAAATTGATAAGAAGATCGGGAAAAAAATGTTGGAACTCAGGCTATCTAAGGGTCTAAGTAGAGACAGTATGGCTGAAGCTATAGGAGTAACGCATCAGCAAATAGCCAAGTATGAGTCTGGGTTTAATCGTCTTTCGGTAGGTAGATTGCTTGAAGTAGCTAAGGCACTAGATGCTGACCCATCATATTTTTATTCAGACCTTGTGGTTGATGAAGATGTTATAGATAGCCCGAGAAGTAGGATGAATCTAGAAATATTTAGAAGCTTAAATAGTATTGAGGATGAGTATATTCAAAATGGTTTTCTTCAATTAATTCGCAAAGTTGCGAGTCATATAAAAACAAAAAAAGAGGATAGAAAATGAATAACATAGTTTCAAGTAACAACAGAGCCGATATGTTTGAGCACATGGAAAAAGCTCATAAATTTGCCTGTATAATGGCTGAATCGGATATTATACCTTCACACTATAGAGGAAAACCTGCAAATACTTTCATTGCGGTACAAACTGCTTATAGGATGAATTTAGACCCGATGCAGGTAATGCAAAATACATTTGTAGTTAGCGGTAAGCTTGGAATGAACAGTGCTTTTGCGATATCACTTGCAAATAGTAGCGGTTTGTTTGAGGGAGGTATCCGTTATAGAGTTGAAGGTTCCGATGATTCGTTACGAGTTACTGCTTTTACCAACTTAAAAGGTACTGGTGAGGAAATATCATATACTATAGGTATGCGTGAGGCTATAGCGGAAAACTGGACTAAGAATCCTAAGTATAAGAGCTTGCCTGAACTAATGCTTAAATATAGAGCAGCTACCCTGTTAATTAGGACTCACGCTCCCGAAGTGCTAAATGGTATGCATATGGTTGAGGAAATGGAAGATATAAGCCTTGCTCGCGATGTAACACCTGCTAAAATAACAAAACAAGAAATCAAAGAAAAGGAACTACCAGCTGCTACAGCAGTTAAGGAGTTTATGGCTCTTTGTAAAGATGCACACCTTGACGTAAAGGACTTCGCTAAGTTTGCAGGAGTTGATAGCTCTAAAGTGGAAACTATCCAAAATGCTATAGAGAACTTCGTGCCACTGAAAGAATCATTCTTAGAGGTTGAGCATGCAGCTGCATAAATATAATGGGTTAGAAGCATTTAAAAGATTGCTAGAAGGCAAAATCGTGCGTCATGACTATACTTACATGAACGGACACGAAGAACTTAAGGATACTTGTTACTATATAAGTTGAAGAGCGCTACTATATTGGGTATGAGAAACAACCGGTTTTTTGTCATTTTGAAAAACATCCGAGTGTAAGCAACTGGAAAATTATTACTATGGCTTTCGAATCGGCAAGTTATTTACTTGATGAGAATTGGCGTGATGCTACTCAAGAAGAAATAGATGAATTAGTCAATTTACAATCGAGGGCTAAATATGCAAGTGCATAGTGAAATTACCCAAGGTACTCCAGAGTGGCACGACATAAGGCTCGGCAAGCTTACGGGTTCGAGTGCCGCTAAGTTATTTGGTACTCCTGCTGCTCGTGAGAAATACTTATATGACCGTGCTGCTGAAATTGTCACAGGCTCTCGGTGTGATAGTGATGAGTCGGTTGCAAGCCAGCACATGGCACGTGGGCATGAGTTTGAGGAGGTAGCCTTAATTAAGTATACGGTTACAACATTAAATGAGGTGCAGAAAGTAGGCTTCGTGCAAATCAGTGAGTTTGTCGGCTGTTCTCCTGATGGCTTGGTTGGTGATGAAGGGATGATAGAGATTAAAGTGCCTGACTCCAACAATTACTTCAGGCAGATACTAGAACTTACGGCTAATGGAGTCGGGGCCATACCCAAAGACTATTACTCACAAATGCAATTTAATATGTTTGTTTGTGATAGGAAATGGTGCGACTATGTGCTATATAACCCAAAGCACGAAGCTAATGGCAAAAGCCTGTTTATCCAGCGAGTTAAGCGTGATAATAATATGCAGGAGCGTATTGCAAGTATTATAGAGGAATGTGTAGAAAAGATTAAAGGCTATACACAAAAGTATTATAGAATCGGTTAATAGAGGAATATCGTGAAAGCTGTTGAAAAAGAAAAAAACCCTGCTGCTGTTGCCTTAGGACAATTAGGAGGGAAGGCTCGTGCTGAGAAGCTATCTAAAGAAAGACTCTCTGAGATTGCTCGTCTTGCAATACAGGCAAGATGGAAAAAAATTAAAGAAAACCAAAACTAGCCCTTTACCTTCTAACCTTCTTTATATATTTTATACTTAGCGTTAAAGATAACGCTAGGAGTAGCCACTGTATTTTTCCTTACGCTCTATTAGTTATTGGATGCAGCAGACAATAGCAATAGTGCGATTGTTGTGAGACAAGCATAAACTTGTCCCAATATGGAGAATCCATTATGGCAAAAATAAAGCCAAGGGTTGAGTGCCGTCCTGTAAGGATTGGTGGAAAACCTGGGCCTAAAACTGTTTGGGTAAGAGCGCACATACGCTCTACACCTACAGAATTGCCAAAGACTTGTAAGAGATAATCTTACTCGTTAGAGGACGCAGTGGCTATTCTCTTAAGTTAAAGCTATTTTTACAGAAAAACAATATTTTTATCGCTTGAATAACAACATTGAAACACATGTACTACAGCATGGATATAGTTTATGGTGAATAAGATAGAGCAGCTGAACGATTTGATAGATAAGGAGGAGAGATCTGTGGCAAGCCTTAGCTCGCAGTTACAGAAGATTCAGGATCAGCTTGACTATCATAAGGATAAGCTGCAGTATTATCAAGAACAGTTGCAAATGATTGAAAGGAATTAAAATGACCTCAGCTATTAATGATTTACTTATAAGACGCGGTTTGATAACTCCTACTTATGAGCCAAGAAAAATCACAAACGAAGATAAACAAATTGAAAAATTAGCAAAAGCGATAGGAAAGGAATTTTCTAAGGAGTTTGCAAAATTTAAAGTTAATGAAGCAAATAATGCTTTTCTCGCTGAAGTAAGAGCATATGAAAGCTACTAGGTGGAATACTAACAATCAGCATTGTTGCCAATGTTATAAGGATGCATTAGCCTTACAAGCCCATGCCGAAATTTACATATTGCTGAAGCTTCTGTAATATTAAGTGATCACTCTGTAAGTAGTTATTACTCACTTCAATATATATAAACTTTGATATTGTTATATTTAAAATAAAATGCCTGAACCTAAAAAACTCGTATTAAAATTAAAGATTCCGTTAAGCGTACCTAAAATTTTAAAACAGGAGTTTATTGTACCTAAAGAGCCCTCGAGCACAAAGCCTGAACCTGCTAAAGCTTCTGCTCCAATCTCGCCTAAAGCTAAGCCTACAAAGGCCACACCAAGGAAAATGGCGGTGACTGCGAAAAAGGCGAACTTAATGCCTAAAGAAGAGTTTAAGAAGCTATTTAAACAGGTATGTATCAAGTACCCCAAACTGTTTGACATTAATAACAAAAAGATAAGGATCTTTGCTATTGGAGTACGTCAAGAAGTAGTGGCAGAGCTAGGCTGGAGTGCTAAAACGGGCCGCGACTTCTTCTTTATTTACTGTAACAGTAAAAAATACAAACAGGCACGAATTAAAGGTGCAAATAGATACGATTTACAAGGTAAAGTTGTTGGCAAAGTTGAGTAAATGAGCTATAATACTTCGTAAGGCTTTACGAAGGTTTTTATCTTGTTTTCATCTATATTGTATCTTGCGGCATTAGCTCTATTTGGACTACTGCTTCATCTACTCTTCAGACTCTTTAAAGAGTTTCAAATCCAGAACGAACTAGTCAAAGAACTGGTTAGTGAGCTTCATTTATTTAAAGATTCAGTAAAAAACTGCATAGATCATCCTCGTACTTGCGTAAAGAAAAAGTCTTTTAAAACCAACAAAAAATTTAACTCTAAGAGTTTATCATGATAGAGAAGCTCAAAGCTTTAGTTTTTAACAAATCTTTTTTACTTGGGGCAGTCATAGCACTAGGAGTATTTTCTAGATATATATTCGGGCCAAATAATGTTTTAGAAGAGATAGACGAATTAATTTTAAAAGGTCTATTTGGGTTAGATATTAACTTTGAAGATATCGGTAGGAAATGAGCACCGAGCCTAGGAGAATATCTCAACGAGGAATTGACTTAATTAAACAATTTGAGGGGTTTAAAGCCTCTCCATATTATTGCCCTGCTGGTGAGCTCAGTATCGGCTACGGGCACGTTATTGATCAGTTAAAAGAGTGTTATAACAGCCCTATCACGGAAGAGGCTGCTGAAAGAATACTTGCGGCTGATCTAAGGGTTACTGAGGCTACCATAGCTAAAGGGGTACAAGTACCGCTCTCTCAAGGGCAGTTTGATGCGCTGGCAAGCCTTATATATAACTGGGGTGGAGGCAATTTCTTAAGAAGTACGGGGCGTAAATATCTTAATAGCCTTGATTATGCTGGTGCGGCTCGAGAGTTTTTTAGCCGCGATAAAGGGGTAGTCAGTATTGCGGGTAAGTTCAGTCAGGGGCTATACAATAGAAGACAGGCCGAACTGGAGCTGTGGAATGCTCAGGCATAAATTCAATGCAGTAAGGTGTGAAAGTGATGGCTTTAAGTTTGCTTCCAAGAAAGAGCGTAAACGCTACCTTGAGTTAAAAGAATTGAGAAAAGCAGGTGAAGTAGAATTATTCTTAATGCAGACCCCGTTTCATCTACCAGGCAATACAAAATATGTCTGTGACTTTCAAGTGTTTTGGAATAACGGTACTGTAACATTTGAGGATGTGAAAGGCATGAAAACACCGATATATAACCTTAAGAAAAAACAAGTAGAACAATTGTATAAAGTAACTATAACAGAGATTTAAATATGATAAACAAACTTAAATATTTTATTTTAGCAAGCAGCTTATTAGCTTCAAACGCTTTAGCTATAGATGCAGGCAACTTTTATCTTAAAGGCGGCGTAGGCTTAAGCCACATAGCAAATACCAAGTTCTCCAATACTGAGTTTCAAGGTAAAAACAAACTAGAGGGTAGCTTCCCATTGATTGAGGCAGGGGTGGGTTATCAGTTCACCGACTCAATTAGAGCTGACCTACTCATTGACTATTACTTCCTGTTCCGCAGCAATGAGACTTCTACGAATTATAACAACGACCTATATAAAATAACTTCAAAAACCAAGGCCGATACTTTGATGCTAAATGTATATAAGGATGTAGGCACCTACGGCAAAATCACGCCTTTCGTTGGTGGAGGGATAGGTATTACCGAGCTTAAAGAGTCTGCTAATGGTTATGCCGTATCACAAGAAGATAATGTGCACTACTCCTTAGATGCTAAAAGTAAAAAAGCAACTAACCGCTTTGCTTATAAACTAACAGCAGGTGTTGATATTAAAATAAGTAATAACGTTATGGGCGAGATTAGCTATAATTACTTTAATCTCGGTAATAATAAGACAAAAACCATAGGGGGATTACGTAAGCTTGGTAACCGCAGTTACGCAATCCATAATATAACTTTAGGTATGAGGGTTTCTCTATGAAAAGACAATTAGAAAGAGCACCTATTCAGATTGAACGCGATAACCTAAAAGCAGAAGTAGAAAGCCTTAAGAATGCCTTAGCACAAAAAGATAATGAGATTAATTCGCTGAAAGGTACAATTTCAGGTACTAACTCAAGTCTATCTCAAAAAGATAATGAAATTAATTCTTTAAAATCCATAATCTCGAACAACGCATTAATCTTGTCTCAGAAAGATATAGAGATTACTGGGTTAAAAAAAGAAATAGCACCTTCAAAGGAGAAACTGGGTGAGTATAAGCGATTAGCAGACGAAAAAACAGGAATAGTCGATTTATTAAAGGCAAGCCTAGAAGAATTGAAGATTGATAAAACAGAATTGAGAAGAGATAAACTAGCTTTGCTTCAGGAAAATGAGCAATTAAAGAAGCAACTGCTAGATTTTAGTGTATTAAATGAAGAGAACCCTTCAAATATCCACAATACCGTGCATAATATTACGGGACACAGCGTTCATACGGTAGAATCCGAAGTTTTAAATAATGAAGTCTCATTAGCAGGTAGTAATGCCATGTCTAACTTTAGTGTTTTAGACGAATCATGATGATATGGGCGTTTGTGCTTGAGAACCTCTCTAAAATTGGCATGGGAATCTTTGGTGCTATAGGACTGTTTTTGTACGGCAGAAACAGCAAATTAGCTCAAGAGAATGCTCGCCTGCAACAAGGCTTAAAAATCCATGATAAAATAATAGACATTCAAAAAAAGGTGATTGATGTCACACAAAATACTAGTGCTACTGATCTTAACGGTAACTTGCAGCGGATGCATGACGACAAGCTCTAACCCTAGAGAATTTAAGATTGATTTACCTGAAATGCCCCTGGCAGGAAAAGCGGTTGCCGCAGAACTCAAGGAAGTATGCGCCCCACAGAAGTGTAAAAACTTAAATGAGTGGCTGAATGAGTTGTACCTATTTAGAGGTCAGTATAACATATACAAGCAAGAACTAGTAAGATGAAAAACACTGTCCATAAAATAATAATTTTAGTTTACACCATCCTTATTGTTTTTTGTCTAACGAGACTAGCAGTTCTTGAGCCTAATCGTCTAGCCCAAATTTTAGAAATAATGTTGGCGGTTGCAACTGTAATTAAGGCACTAAGTGCTCTAAAAATTACCTTCCTCCCTAATGATGAGGATATCCTAGAATAATTATTTGCTTATATAAAGGTTTTGTTATATAAAGATATAAGTTTATATTCTTAACTTTATATGTAGCTACCTTTATGAAAATTATTGCAATTCTAAATCAAAAAGGTGGCGTAGGAAAAACTACTTTAGCTACCAATATTGCCTATAAGTTATACCTTGACCAGGAAAAAGTATTGCTGATAGATTCAGACCCCCAAGGTTCAGCTCGTGATTGGCATGCAGCAGGGAATAATGAAATACCGGTAATAGGATTAGATAGACCTACATTAAATAAAGATATTATTAAAATAGCAAGTGGGTTTGATTGGGTGATTATAGATGGCGTTCCTCAGTTAACAAATATGGCAATTTCAGCAATTAAATGTGCAGATCTTATAATTATACCAGTGCAGCCTTCTCCTTATGATATATGGGCTTCCTCAGAGCTTGTAGAAATTATTAAAGAACGGCAACAAATTGCTAATGATAAACCGCGAGCTTACTTCTGTATTACAAGAAAAATAAATAATACTTCTTTAAGCAAAGAAATAGTAGAAGCGTTAGGAGGATACGCGCTACCTATAATGAGCAGTTATACTTCTCAAAGAATTATATATGCTAAATCAGCAGCAGAAGGAAAAACTGTGTTTGATACTAGCAATAATGAAGCAATTCAAGAAATAACTAATATAGTAAATGAACTAAAAGAAATAATATGAAATTACTAAAAACAGGGCGTCCATCAGTTAACAAAATTAAAGCTCTTGAGCAACTACAAGATAAGCCTGACATGATGAAAATGAATATTAATATTAATAAAAGCTTTCATAAAGAGATCAAGCGTTATGCTTTAGAAAATGATATGACAGTTACAGAGTTAATACATATATCTTTACAGGAGTATATAAAGAAATAAACATACCTTTACATTTAATCTATAACCAAAACGTTGTAGTATTCTCAGTTTAGTAGTATAGTTTTGTAGTTCAGGCCTCACAAAAATACGTCATTAATAAGTTAGAATTGGCGTTAAATGTGGATCTGGAGTTTTGGTTGGTTTTACTTAAGGAGCTATTACGGTTAATCAAAATTAGGACTTTTGAAATCCCCGTAATTAGTTTTCTTACGACCGGTAAATTCAAGCCTAGTAAAACAATGCTTCTTAACATCATAAAAGGCACTTTAACCATATTTTTGCTCAAGCTATTGTTTTTGTACTTCTGTCAGGTATCTCCGTTACTTAACGAGATATACGAAATTATAAAGAAGTATATACACAGTTGATATAACTATTCATAATGTCCCCACATACTGAGTATCTTTACTATTTTTTCCTTTTTATATACTTCATAAACAATTCTATGTTTTAAGTTGATCCGTATCGAACGCTGCCCTTCTAAATCTCCCAACAGTTCTTTGCTTTTTAATGGGGTGGGATCATTTGCCAAAATAGCACATAATTGCTCCACTTTATTGAAGAACTTAGTTGTTTTTAACTTTTGGATATCCTTAATTGCTTTTTTTGTATACTGCACACTATATTTTATTTCCACGCTTCCTCATGGCTAATGCATTCAGACAACGGTTCTTTGCTAGCTTCAAGTATTCTTTCAACCCATCCTGGTACAGAATATATGTGAAGTGTTTCTAACAAGCTTTCATAATCTTCTTTAGATAAAATCACAGCATTGTTACGCTTTCCTGTTACGTAAATAGGTTCGTGCGTTTCATTAGCTTGATCTATAAGACTAAATAATTTTGCTCTTGCTTGAGTACTTGTGTAGATGTTCATAATTATTTCTCTAGATTTTTATTCTAGTGTACCATCTTACGTACATAACTGCAATAACTATTTACTTTTTCCGCATTTTCTTCATCTCTTCGGGAGTGTATATAAAAGAACTGCGATCGGTAGAATCCTTAACGTCTTCGAGGAACTTATTGCGGTTGAAGGTAGGCAGCTTGGAGTCTTTAGCTCTTTCTTTATTTTTGAGCGTTTCAATGAAGCCTTTCTTGTCCTTCTTCTTGTTTTGATTCATATATTTATTTATCAAACTTGAACTGGCACCTCTTAAAAAGTCAAGATAATCACTCGTAGTGCCGTCATTTTTCTTCCATCCTTCCTGCCTTTCTAGACCTAGGGGCGAAGAAACACTATCTTCATGCTCATAGTCATCACCGTCTCTTCCCATTAGTTTGCGAATATGGGTAGGATTTTGCATTAACAAATTGATATCAATTTCATTGATATTTAACGGTGATTTTTTATTATTTGTAACCTTAAAAGGTATTCTATTATTGGTAATTTTTGACATGATTTATATTTGTTTAGAGCCGGTTAAATGTTATACTTGAGCGATAATAACATACCTTAATTTTAAATAAACTAATTTCGATGAATTATAATAGTTTAGTTAGTGATTTGCAGGTCTACATGTTACGTACGGATCAGCCATATTTAGCCAAAATACCTGATATAATACAGCAAGGTATCATTAGAGTTTATAATAATGTAAATGATATTGGTTTTGAATTAAGTTATACTGTTGATTTAGCACAAAATACTTATTTAGTAACTAAGCCCGGTAATTGGCGTGAAACCATAAGTTTCAGTGTTGTAGACGGGAGTAACAACCAAATCTTTTTACAAGAAAGAACTTATGAATATTGTAAAACTTATTTGCCTAATAACAATGTAACAGGGATCCCTAAATATTATAGTGATATCCCGGTTAGTCCTCAAAATCCTAATCTATACACTAATTGGTTTGTAGTACCAAGTAGCGATGCAAATTATACCGTGAATGTAATTTACCTAGGTATACCTTTATTTAATGCAGAGAACTCTACTAATTTTCTGACCTTACGGTATCCTGCTTTATTACTTTATTCTTGTTTGCTAGAAGCATCTTTATTTCTAGATAATGAAGAAAAAAGAGCTAAATATGAAACGATGTTTGGTAAAGAACTAGATGTGGTTAATAAGATGAATATTAATCGGATTACCGATAGGACAGTAGTTAGAGAGAAGAGCTAATGAGAGTTCCGTTACTTTATAAACCTGGAATCTTAAGAGACGGTACTATATTCCAAGATGAGTATTGCACCGATGGTCAATGGATAAGATTTGTTGGCGGGAAAATAAAGAAAATGAAAGGACAACAAGAAGTTGTTAGTCAAAATGGTGTTACGCTTAACATAACATACCTAGATGTTCAATATTACCAAGGGCGTCAACTATATTATGCAAACAGAGAAAGTATAGAAAAGGGAATATTGAACAATAACTGTACTCTTACAAACACTATCAATTTATTACTTGAGAATGAAAACCCTGATGATACCACTTGGCAGTCAGTTAGATTTATTAGAAATACTGTTCCATGCATTGCATTTTTACAAACAGAAAATGGCAGTAATATGTCTAATGAGACTCCCGGTAGATTATACTGGAAACAACTTAGTGATAATAAGGTTCTTGTTAATTCTGTCATTAGCGGAGAAGCGGGAAATATAGCATCGGGTGGTATATTGTACTCTAATCCGTGTTTGTATGTGTATGGTAATAACGGCACTATAGCTAGAAGTAGAACGAATGATCCTTTAAATTTTACAGGCGGTGATTCTGGCATATATAATATATCGGCTGATAAATTAATATTTGGGGCAAGTATTAGAGGCGGTAGTAACTCCCCTAGCTTATTATTTTGGACAGCCAATTCAGTTATATACTTAACTAACGTTGCTGACGGTAATTCTCCTGTTGATTTTCAAAAAGAGGTAGTAACAAATAATTCTTCTTTAATGTCATCTAGGTCGATTGTTCAATATGATAGTTTATTTTTCTGGCTAGGAACGGACAGAATATTTGTCTATAACGGTATTGTTGATAGCGTACCCAACACTATTAATTTAGAATATTTTTTTGACAATGTAGATTTAAACAAAAGACAAAAAATATACGGTTATAAAATAGCTAGGTATGGTGAAGTTAGATGGGCATATCCTGAAAAAGCTTATGGCGATAACCCTGATATCGGTTGTACTAGAGAGCTGGTTTATAATGTTAGAGAGAATAGCTGGTATGATACCGCTGTTGCTAGGACCTGCGTAACCGTAGATGAGACAACAGGTGATATTTTTAGCTATGGTCAGGCCTGTTCTAACTATCCTTTAAATTTAGATGATGATTATCAAAGAATATGGAAACATGAAGTAGGTACTACTGAAATAAGAAAAGATCTTAATGTAAATATCCCATCATTCTTTATTACTCCATTTTATGGTTTTGTAACATTTAACCCGGCAAAAACAGGTAGTGCTATAGATAAATACATAGTGCTTGATCAAATAGAGCCTGACTTTCCGAGCAATACTACTCGTACAAATGCAGATGAAATTATTATCACCGTAAATTATAAAAAATATGCGGGTACGTCTCTTGTTAGCACTGAGCCTATTACTTTTAAATTAGCAGATTTAATCGATGCTCCTAATTTAGGTAAAATAGATTTTAGAGTACAAGGTAGATTTATGAACATTAAATTTTCATGTGCATATCCATATGATGTCGGTACAATCTTGCTTAACTTTAAAGAGGGAGACAGTCAATAATGGCACAATTACCGTTTCCGCAGTTTATATCAGTAAAACAATGGGCCGCAGAGTTGGTGAGGATATATAAAAAAGATAGACTGCCTGTGCTTTATGATGAAACCAAATGGCAAGAATGGGCTAATATTGTTGCAGGATCTGGAGTATTTAGAACTAACGGTATCCCATCGGCAACTAGTATTAAAGATTCTAAAAAAGCCGACAGTTTTAAAAGCTTCGAAGAATGGGCAAAAGCTGTATATATTATAATGATTAAGGTTAAAGATAAATAAATGAAAAAGCAAAAACTAAATTACATATTAGAAGAAGTTAGAAAAAAAGGACGTAACGGTGATACGATACTTGCCCATATTAACCCGATAGAGGCAATAATGCTTAAACAAGCAGGAGGCAGCGGTACAATAAATCCTAAGACGGGTCTTCCTGAGTTTGGTGGATTTTTTAGTAAGAACTACTGGAAAAAAGGAGCTTGGAAGCGAGATGCAGCTACAGCTGCGGGCGTTATCGTTGGGAACATGATTTTACCTGGTGCTGGAGGGATCGTAGGAGGTGCCCTTGGCGGAGCCGCGGGAACAGCGATTAGAGGTCGTAAAGATTATACACCTGCCATGATTAAAGGAGCAATAGCGGGAGCGACACTACCTACGGCTGCTAGTATAGCTGGTTCGGGTGCTAATGCACTAGGAGCGAAATCTTTAGGTACAAGCTTAGCTAATTATGGTAGCAGAAATGCTATTTTACCTTCAATTGGCCTTGGCGAGAAAACTTCTACGGCTTTAAAAGGTGCAAGCGGCACTAACGCTATTATATCAGCAATGGGTTCTAGCGGTAAAAATTCTCATGGTTCTGATCATGACTATTTAGAGCACTATCAAGATTATTTAAAAGAAAATGGTGTCGGTGGTAAAGGTAATACCGAAGAATTAAGTTTTTTTGATAAACTTAAAGGTAATACTGAGAATTTCTTAACTAAACCTAAGAATTTACTGGCTCTGGGATCAACAGGACTTCAGTTATATGATAGAATGAACCAGCCTAAACCGTTAACGCCGGCTCAAAAAGGCAGAGCAGCTAAAGAAGAAATGTTAGCAGCAAGGTTAACTCCGCAAGAATTAGCAGAACAAGAGCAGTATGAGCTTGCCTTAGAACAAGCAAAGAGAAGAAATGCTCGCAAGAAATTCTTGCCTGAAGAAAGAATAGATATAACTCCATTGTACAATAGGGTTAGTTCTCCTGAAGAATATGCACAAACGGGAAGATGGATAAATTACTATAATAATCCGCAATTTACAGGTCAACCAATTAGGTTTTAAGTATGACACAATACGTAAATAGTTTATCTGCAGATGAACTAAGAGATCAGATAAAACGAATAATAGCAAGAGATAGCGCAAGACTCGCTAACACTAATTATTCGCCGTATCCAGGCAAAACATTATCGCCAATGTCTTCTTTGACCCAGAGAGCACAAGCTTTAGAGGAAAGAAGGTATAACAAAGGCATGCCTTACAAAAAGTCTCTAAGTGCCATTGCGAACAGACCGCTTGAGGGTATTCTACCTGATGATTTACAAACTATCCTCGGTGATTTAAAAAATAAGCACGGCCAGTTCGGTCAAAATGTAATAGGCGGAAGGCTTGACAAGCAATTCGGGCGGGGCTTTGATCCATATAAACATAAGTTTGAACATAAATTAACTAAAGATACTGACTCGCGGCTAGCAGAAACTAAAGGGGATATTGAAAATTTAAATAGTGCTATTAAGAATTTAGAGAGTCGAAGAAATGAGGCTACTTTTAATGCAGTTGCTAATTCTTCAAAAGCAAGACTGCTCGTCAGCAAAGTTTAATCAGCGATCTATATAATTATGGAGAGCAAAAACACGGTATTAACAATAAAATACTAACAGGTGATAAAGCAAGATTTGAGGCAGAAAGGAATGAGCCGTATGAAAGATTATACAATCTACAGCAAGCCTTAAACGGAATCAGCGAGCAAGAAGAACATCCTGATTTATCTGCTTTAAATGCCGAGAACTTAAAAAAAGCATTAATAGCGTATGGAGTTGATGTTGGCCAGCCTGTTGATCAGTGGGGACGCGGTGATAGCAAACATATTCCTATTTATCCAGGGACTCTTGTAGAGCCAATAAATGGCGATATGAACGCTTCATACCGACTCGCGGAAGAAATAAGCCCTTCTTATCAAGATAAAGATTATGTCCAGCGCAAAACTTTAAGAAAAGAGCTGGTTGCTCAGCCAAGTTCTACAAGTAAATTTATAAACGCGTTACCTGAACAATTAAGATCTAAATTTGAACTACTCGACTCAGAGGCAAAAAAGAAAGCTAAGGCGGATATGACGGCTTTGAATGCCAAATATATAAAGAGAGGGATGTATGGCGGCCAATCTCATATCAGTGCCGCTAGTGATCGTATGCGTGAGATAAATGACGCGAGCTTAGGAGCTAGGTCTAATGTTTTAAAGAATGAACTAGGCACAGGGATCACCTCTGCTCATAAAGACGATATCAATAAAGTATATAAATTAAATCAATATGACCAACTAGCTAATAGCGAATTCAGTAATATGCTTGGTGACATTAAAAGGACCAATACTCAAGGGCTTGAGAAATGGAAAAATGATCAAGCAGGTAATGAACAGCTTTACAAAGCCTATCAGAACGAAAAAGCCTACCAACAACCAAGACTACTTGGAAACGCTAGAGAACTTGGCATGCATATGGGAATAGGCGGTATGTTCGGTCATTTCGCTAATCAAGGTATAGATTTAAATTCAATCTCAGATTTGCAAAATAGATATAATAACTTAGAAAAAGAACTATCTACTGCCAACAACAGAATAAAAGATTTCGATAGCTATAAAGCAGAACAGCTAAGGCAAGCCCAACTAGCAAGACAGGCCGAGGACGCAAGAAGACTTAAGAAAGCACAAGAAGATGAGAAAGCAAGACAAGCGTTGCTTGCAAAATACAGTGCACCTCAACAAACACAAAAACAACCAGGAGAGGGATCAGGAAATTATTACATTCCATCGAATCAAATGGATGCAATATTAAATGAACATCGTGGTAGAGCTAGTAAAAACTCTGCTTACAGTTCTGCATTAAGCTTAGCACAACAATATTACAACTCATATCCAAAAGATGGTGGATATAGTATCTTAACCCCTGATCAATTAGACCGATTTACTAATTCGTCACTTAATACGAACACTAGTACTAGATACCCTACGTTCTCTAAATATGCCTGGTATAAAAGATGATGTGTTTAACTACAGTTGGGGTTGGTTTTAAGGTGGACAACCCCAATTCATTTCATATCTTCTATAGAATATGCTAAAGCAACCTTTTAAAGGATTTATAAACTTCATCATCATTACGTTTCCCAACTAATACAATAAAGATCATTGTGTTTTCAACTTTGTAGATTATTCGGTATTCCCCAAGATCTACGCGCAAATATGGAGGGAATCCTTTTATATGCTTGTAGTCATTAGGATAAGGATTGTCTTTAAGAGAATAAATTTTAGCCTTTAACTGAGCTTGATGTTTAAGAGGACAAGTATCTATATACTTTACCACACGCTTCTCTAATTTAATGTTATACATTTTTAAGAAAATTTTCGCTTTCTTCTACAGTCAAATATTCACCTGTTTCATCTCTACCTTTGGCTACACTGCCAAAATAATAGTCTTCCAGTTCTTGGAAATATTTATATGAAATCATAACGGCTGACGGTCGCCCTACTTTTTCGATTATTACAGGAGATCTTTGAGCAAGTTGCAAAATCTGTCCAGGATGCTTATTAAGTTTGGTAGCAGAAATCTTATTCATAAAAAACCAATAAAATACATATAGAACATATTATACGTATTTTACGTAAGAAGTAAATAATCAATCAAAAATTGTCATAGAATTAGTAGGGCCACGGGTATCAGGAAGAATTGGCCGTAAATACACCTTAAGAAGTTTATTTTTTGATTAACTGCTATTGTTAAGAAAAATTAATTCTTATCTTTAGCTTACTCTTCCTTAATCAATCTATTTACAATTAAAGGATAATTGTTAGATAAGTTTTCTCTAAGTTGATTGGAATAACGTTGTTTTAATGGTAACTTTTTTACGGGGCTTTCGGCAGCTTTTATAGCTGCATTTAAAAAGTTTTTGTTGGTTAATAAATGAGTTCCTAATAACCCTCCTACACCACCCTTAGCTATATTTATAGTATTACTGCCTAAACCATAAAGGCCATTTAAAAAAGCTGAAGTTGTAGCTGTTCCTGAAGGGTTAGGGATATTTTTATTTTTTATAGCTAAAGCTCTGCTAACTTTTCCTAAATCTTTAATATCTTCAAAACTCTGCTTATCTAATTGCTTGCGTTTAACCATTTGTTTTAGCTTTTTCTCGTTATCAGGGTGGTTAATGGCTTTAGATAATGCATTGTAAGATGGATCTCCAGTAGCATAATTAGTAGCTTTTTTACCTAATAAACTTTCTAATCTTTCTCTATTAGCTACATCAGCATATAATTTATCTGCTTTGATATAATAGTTATTATACCATTCGGGATTGATCTCGCCGTATTTTGCAATATCTCTTTTTATTCCTGAATGAATAGGTTTTAATTTATTTGATATATTAGGATCAGGGTTATTCCATCTAATAATACTATCAGGGGAATTTAAACTTTGCTTAGTTCCGATCAAATTTCCAATTTCTCTTTCTTGTAGAGGAATTTTTATATTTCCATAATTAGTCTTAATATTAGGATTTATTTTGTTTCTGTAATTTTCTATCCATTTTAAAAGTTCCGTCTCACCTTTAGAAGGCATGTCACTAATTATACTAAACTCTTCTAATGCCTTTGCTGTATTCTCAGGTTTGATTTTGGCATCTTTAGGTAGTTTTTTTCTAGATTCATTATATAATTGATTAATTTGTTCTTCAACATCAAGTGTTTTTGCAGGACCAGTTTTTGCATAGATTTGATCTAAGAATTTTTCTATCTGTTCCTGCCCTTGTGCGTATTTGCCTTTTAATTTAGTACCAAAATAAGGCATCTTCTGTACTACCTGATCAGCAAGAGCCGCTTGCGGAGTTTGAGTAAACACAGATGTAGGCAGGTCAATTCCTAATCTACCTGCCGCTTTTGCTGCAGGTAAGTTAATATACTCGGGAGTTAAACCTAATATACTTCTACCCAAAGGGTAATATCCCTTCTCTATAGGATGCCTTATCGCCCTACCGAGGGGGTTTAGAACATTAGGCGAAAAATTAATGGCAAGATCAGCATATAGCGGAGATACTCCTAATTCTTGCAAAGTGCCACTACCTAGACCCATTTTAGCTCCACTTGAAGCCATCTTTAATGCCTTACCGCCTTTACTAAATTTACCAATGAGCCCACCGGGAGTAGCATATTCAACTGCCTTTCCTAATATAGCGTTAACACTATCTGCAGGCTTTGGTTTTTCAGCGTTTATCCATTTTGAAGGCCTATCGACATTTTCTTCACGAAAGTAATTAGGTTGTTTGCTAAAATTTTCTAATATATTAGCAAACCTTTTTTCCCATTCAGACTCTTTAGCAAATTTATTTTGACCGACACTTTCTTTTTGATCTTCGACGACTTTTTTTGCTAACCATTTAAGTCCTGTTTCACCAAGCTCAGCTAAATTAGCAGGTGCATCAAGAGTATCCATTACTCCTTGTACAGCAGATTTCTTTACAGTATCCCAAAGCGGTTCTTCTCGCTGTTGAGGTAAAATCTTATATTTATCATAGGATTTTACCGGTAAAGCCGGAGAAGTTTCTACTCTATATTTATCGTAAGATTTGCTCATTCTAAGACCTTGGTAAAACCGTCAGCTTCTGCATCTTTAATAGCTTGCATATCATTAGCAGGGATTTTAAGTTGCATTCCACTAGCGTCTTGCATAATAATCATACCTTGATTATTTTCTGTTTCGCCAACAGAATTAACTAACTCCGAACTTTCGCTCGGCACATAATGGTAATTATTAAGCAATGATTGCTTAGCTATCTCTTGCTCCTCTTTTGCTATCTTTAATATTTGAGCTAGCTTATTTTTTATAACGGCTGGTGAGTCACTGGCTTTTGGCACAAGTCCCATACTTTCGAATCTGTCCATTATGTTTTTTGTTAAAATACTACCTTTTAACTCTTTTTCATATTTAGTAGAAATCAGCCCTATTACTTGATCTAAGGCTGCCCTGTCATTTGCATCTTTTATAGCTTTCTTATTACCGCTAAAGTGTCCTATTATACCCTTGCCTTTACCTATCGTTGAGCCGATAATAGGGGCAGCTAACAATTCCTTTCCATGTTCTTTGTTAAATTTATCAAGTTTTGACTGGGCATCTGAAAGATGTGTTATGACAAGATTAGCTCCCGCAAGCTTTTTAATATAGGGGTCTCTCTCTTTCTTATCCATAAACGGCACATATTTACCTTCTACTAGGCCATATGCGTCAACATTGTGGGTAGGAATGGCCCCGTTTTTCTTAGCAGCAGCTTCTGCAAATCTAGCCAGTAACGACTGTTGATGGTAATTCTTTTGTTCGGCCAGTACCTTGTCGGCATGTTCTCTTAAATAAGCCTGGTACTCTAAGTTATCTATTTTAGCCTCTTCAGCAGCTCTAAGTGCTTGTGCATATTGAAGCATTTTCATATTCTTGTCTTTAGCTTCCTCTTCATAAGCATCATGAGTTTTTATAGCAGGTGACAGTGCTCTACCAACTTGGGCAAAATTACTCATAAACCCGCGAGTTTTAGGCATCTTATGCATTTCTTCACCAAAAGTTAGAATGCTGTTTCTCAAGGCCGCATCTTCCTGTTCCTCGTCCATAGCAAGAGATTTTCTAGCGCTTTGGACGGCCCTCATTATACCTTTATCAAAAGGATCTTTCTTAGGCATGTTCTTTGTAATATAAGCTTGCCGAGCTAAGAGGTCATTAATATATCTATCTTTCATTTTGCTATGTTCCAATTGGAGTTTCTACGAATACGCTATAATCAACAGAGCAATCATAATTCTGATTGATTCCATTAGAGTAAATAATGAGTTCATTTCTATAAGTTATACCGTTTACAATATTAACCGGTAAAAATATCTGTAAACCAAAGAATGATACCAAATTAATTGTACTTGTACTACTTGTTTTCCCTGTTGCAGGCGCTTGCACTTCAAGGTTTTTTACTAAAAAACTCTGAGTACTGCTTGAATCGCTACCAATTGTTTTTTTTATTAAATTAACTCTAATATCGTTACTACTTGTATTACAAACAGTTATAGAATCAACATATATAGTATTAGTCGTTGATTGTAGGATTACCTGCTGATTGTAGGTCAAATTGGGGAATAATTCCGTAGAATAATTTACAAAATTCATATTCTATTTTAATTTCTGTTAACTAATTCAACTCTTCCGGTGCTACGCCTGCTACATAATGCTGATTATGCGGTATGATTTTACCGATAGCCTGACAGTCTGCGATAAAAATATTTAAGACTGTTGTTAAATCGGCTCCTTTTGGGTTATCTTGTGGAATTTTACCGATTAAGTTATTGGCATCATTAATTGACTGAGTTAAACCTGATTTTAATGCTACATACCATATTTTTTGAGTACTCGGGTCTGAAGCAGTAAAATAGTTAAAAAGCTGTCCCCCAATCTGATTAATGAACTGAACATCCGATTGTATATTAGCATATATACTCGGATCACTAAAGACGTTACTTGCAAGGCTGTGAAAATAGGATAGATCGACTTGTGTACTGGTAATTAATTTTAAGTCATTTAAATTGGTACTTATGTCTTTTAGAGCCGTATTCATTTTAATTCTCCTAAGTTGTTGTTAATGAATCGTAGAAATTTGAGTTTATTCTCAAGAATATCTAGACGCCTTAAGGTGTTTTTTAATACCACCATTGATAGTTCAAAAAGTTTATTTTTAGTAACTGACGGACAGCTTTCAAAAGTGCCGTAAGCAAAGCCATTGTTTGGTAGTTTTGTAGAAGAGGAAATTATTAACCGCTTTGGGGTAGTTTTTAAAATCTCTACTTCAATTGATTTATTAAGTAAAATTAACTGTAGTTTACTCCCTTCAATAGTAGTTAATTTTTCTTTAAACACCAGTTCATAGCTATCTTCCGTTACCTGTTTAATTAGACAGGACTGCAATATATTAGGGACAAAACTTTTGTCCGCAAGAACATAATCAGGCAAGACTTCTTTTAAAGGTTCGGCAACCACGCCAAAAGTTACTCCTTGGCCATTTTTAATTTTATCTTTATAACTATATTTAAAAAAAGGTATTTGATTAAATATCTTTAATGCCTCCTCTTCTATATCTTCGCCTGTAGATTCAATATTTTTGGTTTTAATGGAAGAAACGGCATTAAACTCGGAAGCTTTAACCCTATTGTTACAGTTAATCGAATATGGATTCTGCCCTGTAGATGTTCCTGTATTACCGCCTGAACTTAAATACCCGTAACTACCGTTATAAGGCTTATAGGTTCCAGTATCCTGTATACTAAGTGCATTTCCACAAACAATTGCACCTGAATTATAAGCAGCAAGATTATTGGCAATTAATGTTCCGGTTTGAGCATTAATATTCTGTCCCCCGCTATTTAGCGCTGTATCAAAATTAATAATACTTGAATATATCTTACTCCAGCTGTTATTGCCTCTAACAAAAGTATCGGTAGGAGCAGCGCTATAACCTGCTATTTGCGTTATTGCTATACTGCTAATACTAACCGTTATAGTACCGCTTGTAGTAATAGGGCTACCGCTCACGGTTAAACCGCTACCGCCGGCAATATTTACCGAGGTTACGGTACCGCTCCCTGGCGGAGTAGTCCAAGTGCCGTCTCCCCTTAAATAAACAGAGCTACTACCCGGATAACCGTTTAAACGATTAATATTTAATTGGCCGCTAGTATTTGAGTTGATATCAAATACCGTAGTATTAACAAAGGTTTCGGTAGCGACGCTATACCAGCTAGTCCCATCAAAAAACTCAAGCTTCATTATTTAAACCTATTTAGCTTCTCTCCTACAAACTAGTATTAAATCTAAGCATTCCGGCAGTTAAAGTAGAAGGTCTTTGCAGCGTTGTTCCGGTTGGAATAGTAACCGATGCAGTCCCAGGCAATACAGGGTTAGAACTAATACTAACGGTTGCAACATTATTAGTAACTGTTACAGTAATTTGATTTGTCGTACCTAACACGGTATCCAGTCCACTTTTTGCAAGTCTTGCCAAGGTAATGCTATCTGTTCCGACAGTTGCAACGCTTGAGGTAAGCATCCATGATGTTACGGCATTTACCGTGCCGCTAATTACGTCAATAGTCTTGCCTCTAACCATTTGAGACGGGGAATCAAAGTCGGTAGCTCTTGTTAATACCCAGTTTACGGTAGTCCCGCCTATATTAGTTACCGTATATATTCCGTTTTGCAAGGCAGCCGTCTGATCTTTAACTAGGACCCTATTACCTGCAGCTAAAGTAACTCCGTCAATAACCAGTGCTGCTTGTGTTCCCGAATTAGTTAGAGTAGCTCCGACCCCGCTAGTACCGTTAGCATAAGTAGCAGTTAAATTAGCCGTAGTAGCTACAAGAGTTGCAGGCACGCTACCTACAGTATTTAAAACCCAGTTTTCGGTAGCAAGGGTAAACCAGTTTGTCCCGTCGGTAATTTCCGGTTTTCCGGTAGAGGTCGGTAACGGGGCTTTTAGATTCTTGTCATTTAAGTTATCGGTCATTTTAAATCTCCTATAATTAATTAATAAATTTTACCGTACTATCAAAGTGAAGTATTAAACCTGATCATTCCGGGGATTAGGGTAGTAGGTCGTTGCGTGCTGTTACCTGCAGGCATTGTCATTGACCCGCTACCTGTAAATACCGGATTAGGTCTAAAAAACGTTAGAATAGGATTACTTAATAATCCGCTACCGGTTACATCTCCTTGCAGAGTCAATCCGGTATTTAAAAGAGTGTTTAAGTAAGTTTGGGCAGAAGCGGCACTATTTGCGGCATTAGTTGCCGACCCGCTTGCGCTGCTAGCAGAATCACTAGCATCAGAGGCACTCGAGGAAGCATCGGACGCGGAACTTGACGCACTACCTGCCGAAAGCCCGGCTGCAAGTGCCGAAGCTGCTGCCGCTCCCGCTGAAACACTCGCTTCTGCTGCGGCTCCCGTAGCCTCTGTCGCCGATGCAGTAGCTTCACCCGCACTTGCCGCCGCCTCGCCTGCAGAGGTTGCCGCTTCCTCCGCAGAAGCCGCTGCTTGCTCTGCGTACTCCCGCAACTGCTCGCTAGTTGCATAATCCTCACCGGGAATAGCTATACTAATCTCTCCGGTGATTGCTGCACTTTTTAATATTCCTCCCGCTAAATAACCTAAAGCCTGAGCGTTCGGTAAATCAGAATTAGCGGTTTGTATTATATAAGTAGCATCAGCCGGAGCAAAATTTAGTTGTACTTCTACCGGTTTATTTTCAGTGTCCCCTATCCATATATTCTTTTGAGTTAAAGAAGGAAGATTACTTCGTAAAATATTAGGACTTGCTACCGGCTTATTATTTTCATCTCCTATCCATATGTTTTTATAAGCTAGGCTCGGAAGAGGAATTCCTCCTTCAGTGCTAATTATACCGTTCGTATTAAACAAAAAACCATTATCTAAATCACTTAGAACCTGTGCTTTAGGTAAATCATTATTAGGAAAACCGATAATAAAACTCGAGTTTGCTATATTATCTATGTAATGCCTGATATTTATGATATCCAGTTGCATGTCTATTAATTTTGGCGACATGACGGAAAAATTATCAGCTGCTCCTATTAAAATGTAATTATTAATAAGAGGGAGGCGTCCTGTTACAGGTGAGATAAAATTATATAAAACATCTATTCCGCAAAACAACCCTTTATTCTTCATACTAATAAATGTCCTATAAAATTATTAATATTATTTAAATTATTATTAAAATACGAAGTGGCTGAATCTTGCATATATTGAATAAATATAGGATTAGAGTTATCTAACGAACTATCTGGTTCTTGGCTTAAATCAATCGGATATTGCATTCTACAATAATAAAAATTTCCAATTGTATAGTTGGCAATAATCTGTTGTTCTACTGATACTCCTTCCGGTGGAATTGCCATAGATGCATCCATTACCATTTTTATGGTGTTAAGATTATCGATAGCTCCTCTAAGTCGTAATCCATCCATTGCGGGTTCACCGGGAATATAACCGATACTACCGAGTCCCGTCCCGATAGAGAGAACACAAAAACGATTAACTGTCGGTTTTATTGCTCTTTGCACGGATAAAGCCATTGCCGATGCGTTATTTAAAAAAATCCCGCCGTCAACATAAGTACAACCGTTAAATACGGCAGGTGGAAAATAAACAGGTGCAGCGCTAGTTGCTAGAGCAACATTCGCCGATAATTCAGTTTGACCTGATAAATAAGGAACAATTGAACTTGAGACATTAGAATAATAAACGGGTATATTGGTAGTTCCAGTTGCATTTGAACGTTGAAAAGTCGGCACTAATACATTTGTTTGATAACTGCTAATAGTATCTGTTCCAAAAGTACTATTAATTAAATTAGCTAATGGTGTTTGAGAATATAAGGAGCTATAAATGCCAGATAGATACCCTGTCCAAGTTCCATAACTTGCCTGCCCTCCTCCTGGAATGGGATAAGTACAATTAAAAATAGTAGAAGCATTAGTTATCAACATATTTTGAACATAAGAAGGAGTTAGTCCTTTAGCATAAGCTAATGCTTGAATTCCACCTATTGAAGTGCCTGCAATAATATCAAAGTATTTATATAGCTGATTACCAGGGATTCCTGCTAAATTACAAAAAAGATTTAATAAAGTAGATGTAATAATTCCTCTAACACCTCCTCCGTCAAGCGATAATACTCTAATCGTGTTTATGTCCATAAATTAATCATTTGGTCCCCAATTTGTAACAGGAGCATTTAGATTTATAAAAGCACCTAAAGCAGGAGGCCTTGGATTAGGTAAAGGCTTTGGATCATCTTTTACAATAGGTATTCTTAGTTGTTCTTGTGGTTTATCTAAATATTTTAGCCCCACCCATAAGCCTGTCCATATTTTACTATCGCCTGCCCACTCATATTGTTTATATAATTTTTCAAACATCTCACCTGAACGATCACATTGATACCTGCGTTTTTCAGTTCTCATAATAAGTACCTATATCGTAGTTTATCGCTAAATTAACATTCTCACTATCATTAGCAGTTGCAAGGCTAAATGCTTGCTCATACTCATTTTTCATATCAGCAGCGAGTGGCGGGTTATATTTTATAGCTAGCATCCAACTTAATCCCCAAGTAAGAGCAGGAAGCATTCGTGAAGGTATGTCTGCAATATTATAAAACCCTCCGGCATCTTGCATTATATTGATGTAAGAATATTGAAGAACTTTGTAATTCTGTGTCGGCGGATACCACACATTCAATATCGGGGTAATTTGTTTATCAAAATAATAACAACTAGGCCTGCCTTGGATAAATTTTTGAGAAAATGATAAATAAGTATCCCTACTTACAGAACTCAATTTTAAATCGGTTACCTTATTGGTAAAATAAATTTTTTGAATACTTAAAGTTGCACCGCCAGTTTCTCTAATTCTATAATATCTAGCTGTAACAGGAGTTATTACATCAAACCAAACTACAACATCAGTTGTAAATGTTTGCGGAGGAATAGTTAATATATTTATCCAAGTAACAGTATCACTTGAACTTTCAAAGACTAAGCTATATAAAGTTTCAGTGTTAGAACTTATACCTACAAAATTTATTTGTGTATTAGCTCCATTAACACCATAATCATACGATATGTTCCCATTTACAACATCCTGCTGACAACCGGCATTTAATACATCTTCAAAAGGTAATAGAGGGTCACCTCCTCCTAAACCATCATAGTTATTATTATTAGACTGGGGTGTTCCATTTAATTGTCTTGTAAATTGACGTAAATTAACTTGAAGAATATCTGTAATTGTAGAGTTCATTAAATATTGAGATTGCCCTGTATTTAGCGATAAATAAGCAGTATTTAGTGTCCATAAATTTACAGACTTACTTATCCAATCAAGTAACAAAAGATTTAAACTTCTTCTTGCCGAATTTAGTTTTACAGGAACTAATTGTTCAGCTGATATACCAATCCTTTCAAAACATTCGGTAATCAGTTCATCATTTTCTAATGCTTGAAAATTGTAACTATTAGATGTCGTTAAAGGCATTATTTACCTCTAGTCTTAAAACTTCTCAATGTTTTTGCTAAGTTAGCTTCTTTACGAATTTTTGGACTCTTAGAATGAGTGGCTTTATCTAGTTTAGTATTAGATATTTTGTTGCCTTCTTTAATTCCTAGTGCTTTACGCAGTGCACCTTTATTTTTTGTAGCATTTACAATCCAATTAACCATGATTAACTCTGCGTAATTTCAATGAATGTAGGAGTTGTATTAATCCCAGCCGATAAATAAACCATTACAGCAGCAAAAGGATATGTTGTTTGAGTAATAACCCCTGCATTTAATTGGGCTTGAGTTATGACAGCAGTTGCCCCAAATAACGGCACTAAATTATTATATGTAGGTATATAAGTAAGTGCATTAACTTGTAATGAGGTAGGAGCTTTATTAGCTACTCCATATATTACTGCACTGCCAGCAGCCCAGTTTGCTAACGCTGTTCTAGAATTAAGTAGTATATTATATGAATTACTTTTAGGTAATTTCGCCGCAACTGGATTATCCCCCATTAACATTACTGCTACATTGTAATTTGAGCCAATAGTAAACGCACCAATACCAAGTCCCGCAACAGTTATACTAATAATTGTATGGAATAGATTATTAGTATAAACTATGGCATTATTTGGACCAGCTATATTCTCTGTAATTAAAGTTCCATTATAAATCCCATTTATTGTAAAAGTAGCAGTGCTTATATTCGCAGCACTAGTAATACTTATACCCGAAGCATACCCGTTATTAATAAACGAGACTTGCCCTGTTACAGAGACCATAGGTCCATTTAATACTATTTTGTTACCTACAACTGGTAATTTTCCAGTAGCGATATTGGCAACACTAGATGCTGCTGTAGGAATACTTGCTGCTTGTCTAAAAACACTCATTTATTTCTTATTCTTAGGTTTACTTGATTCTTTTTTAATTTCTACCTTCTCAGGCACTTTTTTAGAAGTGCCTTTTAAAAGAATATTTGCTAGAGCTCTGCTATGACTTGCCATTTGTACCTCTATACTGAAATACAATATGCACAACGCCAGTTAGTCACCCCAAAAGAGTACCTCTCTTTTGCAGCAAACCACATATCCCTGGTAGTGTTGTCCATCCAGCTCCAAGGCTCTAACTTATCGCGTTCATAATGGATTAACCCTCTTTCAGCATCGGTAATGATTGCTGAAAACGTAGGTGATGTTATATAGTTATTGACTGTATAACCACCTGGTAAATAACTGTCATTATAGATAGCGTTGATATCGTTAACACCTGCATAAGCGTTGTTGCCAGCACTATTTACAGAAGTTCTATATTGAGACCCTAGAATAATACTTGCAGCAAACTGATTAGCTGGACCTACTAATAATTTCTTAGGCATGGTATTAGTTAGAATACCACTTAATTGTTTGAATTGTTGAATACCTATAATAGCATTCTGAATTCCAACTTCACTAAGAGCAACGTTACTCAAATTAGAAACATCTGTGCCGTTATCTAATGGATGTAAATTGGAAAAGAATGGAACACCATCAGATGTTAACTGAGTGGTAGCTCCTAAGTTAAATACGTTAGCAGCAGCTTGTGATTTTGCAGCTCTGAGTGAATTTCTAAGAGCGATTAAATGTTGAGGAAACTCTGTTTTATACAGATCATCCCTCATTGCTTCTTCAGTTATGCTAAATGAAAGACCGTATGTCGTGTGTAAATACGTAGTTTGGTATCTAACACTCATTGTATCTTGAGCAACTGATGTTCCTTCAGCTTTTACTTGAGCCATGCCAAGTGATTTAAACTCAGCTTCAAATTCCATTTTCTTATCTGAAGTATGAGTTGTAAACACTGATTTCCATTGATCTGGGTAAGTGTCATAGTTACCTATGACTGCCTTAACACCCGGTCTTAGCAACGGGTAAATCGATGCGGTATTTATTGCCATTTTATCTTACCTATATTTTATTTATATTTTTATTACGCTACAGTTACGCCACTATTTCCTTGTCTGTTAGCATGCTTATTAATAGTTACTAACACATTTAGGAAAGGCGTATTAAAATAGTTGCCTGCCACACCGGTAGCTGGGTATCCATAAGTTGCAGGAATATTACGTGGATCAGGAGTAAATCCTAATACCCTAAGATCACCGCTTAATGCAGTTGTTCTTGAATATTCGTTTGCACCGTTTGTTACGGATGGGTTTGCAGAAGTAACGGCTATAGAAGGGCAAGCATAAAATGTAGAAACTCCCCAAGGATTACCATTAGTCAAACCTTGATTAGCTATAAGCGGATTATCAAGGTAACCAGCTGCAACAGCAGCAGTTCCGTTCCATTTTGTAACGCCTGCTAAAGTAGCACTATTGCCTGCTCCGACAACACCAGCAACGTTATTACCTGTCATTAAAGTTAAATTGCTACCTATAACACAGCTTGCTCCTATTTGTGGGTTATTATTGGCTCCACCAGTTAAAGGCCATTGTGCATTTTGAATTTGCAAACATGGTAAAAGATAAAATTGTGTAAGTGCAGCAAAAGGTGCACCGGCATACGTACCTAATTGAATATCCCAAATAACATAAGGATCATCAATAATAGTAGCAATAACAGGCTTACCGTTTGTTGCTGTACCTGCTTGCCAATATTCTTGAGCAACATAAGTACCGTTCGGCGTGTAGTACTCGCATCCTTGAAAAACGCCCACGATAGGCTGGCCTGCAACACCGTTTTGAGGTATTACGGTTGTCGGTGTGCCTCCCGCTTGTAACGTAGCGACAGGATTATATAACATGATTTCGGATTGTTGACCTCGGTAACCGCCCGCCGCAACGGCATATTGAGCGCCTTGCGGAGTATAGATTACGGGATCGCCCTTGTTCAGGGATAGGCTATTCCCACTTATTGTATAGTTACTATTTACCTTTATATCATCAACGCCACTAATTTGATGACCGTAAGGCCTTAGTCCAAACGGACTATTTACGCCATAAGACATATTTATTACCTTAAATATAATTGTTAAAAAGTATTTTTCTGGAAAATTATCTATTGAAGGCTAGACTGACCCATGAAGTTTTTAGCTTCCCGCTTTACATGCGGCTTTTAGCTTTTTGCAGAGACAAAGCTTAACTCGAGGACACCCTTATAGTTATGGCAAAACTTTTAATAGTTAATATTATAATAAATAGAATTAATAATGTCAACGCATTGTTAAATGCGGCTGGGGATATTAATTTTATTGAACGGGTCTTTTAAAAGTGCTATTATTAGGTCTATTAACTAATTTAAGGGTATGAAAATGAGTCATGCTATATGTTCAGAAATCGTTGCAAGTATTTCTGAGCTTAAGTCTAATCCTATGGCTACTGTACAAGGTGCCAATGGTAAGCCGTTAGCAATATTAAATCGTAATCAACCAGTCTTTTACTGCATTCCAGCTGCATTATATGAAACAATGGTAGAAATGCTTGATGATGTAGAGCTCGTAAAGACTATCCAAGCTAGGGCAGATGAGCGTGAAATCGCAGTAGATATTAATGACTTATGAACTGACTTTTGTAGAATCTGCTCAAAAGGAGTGGTGCAAACTAACAAAAGATTTACAAAGGCAATTTAAAAATAAATTAGTTGAAAGATTAGTAAATCCAAGATGCCCTAAAGATAAGCTTCTAGGCATGCAAGACTGCTATAAAATTAAGCTCCGGAGTGTTGGCTATAGGTTGGTTTATAAAGTAATAGATGCTAGATTAGTCGTACAGGTTATAGCAATCGGTCGTCGTGATAAAAACGTTGTCTATAATTTAGCACGTAAGCGTATGTAAATTAATTTAAAGAAAAAATCATAACCGATACACCTTCTGGAATATCCGGTAGAATTTCACCTGATGCATCTGCTAGTACTATAACAACTGAACCTAATTGCCTAATAATATCATAACCCATTCTTGTTTGTAAGGGTGGAGTACTATTGTTATTTGCACAATTAATAAAAACACCATAATTTAGATTACCCATCGGGCTTATAAAATTTATCGTATATTGATTATTAGTAGTATTATAAGTTACACCAGATACATTATAAACAGACGAAACAGCAATTAAACCTGATGTGTTAGTAAACCGGCACCAGGCTTTAGCAGTATTTACTGAATTAAACGTACCCTCTATAGTTAAATTATTAGCAATTAAGTTACCTACAACATCAATCAACACACTGTTTAAATTAAGATGTGATGCAGTACCGTTGGAAACTATATTTAATACCCCATTCGCATCAGTATTTGTAATTAAATCATTATTAACAACTATATTGCCCGCCGTAACTTGTGCTACCGACACGTTGGTCTTTAGGTCAATAACAGGATCACCTGCCTGCCCGTCAGGGCTGGTAATAGTTATGTTACTTCCCCCATTAAGTGAGACAACACCCCAAGGTAATGGATTATTAGAATTGATTACAACAATACCTGGAATATCTGTTCCCAAGTTTTGTGTTGTTGATATTATAGAAGGTAATGCTACATTAATTGTACCGCCGGGTGGAGTAATTGACCCATTTGTTACAATCACTGAACTATCGCTACTAGTAAGATTTAACGTCGATATTGCATTAGTACCTCCGCCAAAAGGTATTATGCGCCAACTACCGTTAGCAGTAGAATTATTATATAAATATATAGTTTTAACAATTCCTTGTGCAACACTTGTTAAAATTGTCGTTTTATCATTCAAAACAACATTAAAACTATTTGTACCAACATTATTAAAGGTAATAGCAAATCCTAGACCCGTTAATGTACTATCAGGTAAAAATATATTTAAATTAGGACCCGCTGCCGCTACATCTATCATGTCAGTAACAGTAACATTCCCGGTATTTGCTGAATACGGATAATCTAATTGTATGTTAGCTGTTAATACCAATTCCTGACAACTGCCTTGCGGAGGATAAAATGCCATTATCTAACCGTACCTATTGTATGTTTCATTGGGTCTTTATAATTATACGCAGGCGAACTAGTTAACCTTTCCATCGATAACTTATTATTAGCTTGTTTCTCGCTTTCACTTATAACCTGTTCTCTTTCAAGTAAAATAACATCACCCTGACAGATGAATTTACGAGACAACGGGTTTCTTTCTAATACATCATTAAATCTACCAGGATCTCTATCAATAGGTACAGGGTTCCATCCTCTACGGATAGCTGCATCTAAGGCTGAATCAAGTTGACCCCTTATAGATGTTCTTTCCCAATAATAATCAAAACCATCCTTTTTAACATGATTCGGAATATCGGTGCTACTAACATAATTCATGTTATACTTTGATCTTTTATCTTCTTTATCAGCAGCTCTAACATCTAAGCCTCTTGATTGTCTTTCACTTTTCATAATTACCTACTTCTCATTCTTGATTCTTTTATGTCTTCAATTTTATATTTGAGATATTCTTTTTCACTAATACCTAAATTTTTGGCGTAATTTTTATCAAATTCAGTTAACGTCACCTTAATTGTATTACTTGTACCATTAGAGAAATTATTTCTAACCCCTCCAACTTTAGATGTTGTATAACCGTCTTGCGGCCTATTTACCTTGACGCTATCTATAAATTCTTCAAGGACATCAAGATAAGCATCACTTAAAATCTCATCTTCTCTACCGTTCCTCTGTAGCTCACGGTCGAACTGTTCTATGAAGTTCCCTAGTTCTTTTTGAATTTTAGGATTATATTTATGTGAGCCTTCTACCAGCTCCGGATGCTCTCCTACCCACTCTTGTGCTTTCGTTAACTTTACTTGCTCATTGTAGTTTTCTGTCCCTTGGTTATTTACTGCAGGAGCAGCTCTGTCTGAGACAATGTTTTCAAACTCGTTTATTTTCAACAAAGTTTTTTGATATATCTCATCCGCTTCAATTAATAAATCGGGGTCATCGCCAAGCAATGCTTGTTTCTTTATATTTCTTATTTTTTCTAAATCATTATAGAGATCTCGCTTATATAATTCTGCATTGTTATTGATAGTCCCATCTAGAGCATTTTTTAATTGATAGTTTTCTTGCTCTAGTTTTTGACGATCTGCTAAAGCACTTTTACGTTTTTTCTTTTCTAAATGGTATTTTTCTTTAAATAAATCAGCCTCATTAATATGTTCTTCCTCTTCAGCAGATCCTGCTTCATCCCTTAAGTCTTTAGTATCTTCCTCTGTATCTGAGGTTTCTATTATAGAGGCATTGTCTGTTTCCTCCTGATTTGAGGACTCAACATCCAATTTTTGATTTTGAATGTTTTTTTCAATGTCTTTCATTATTGTAGACATTTCCTCTTCAGGGCTTATTCCGTAATTAATATTTTCCATTTATTTAACCTTTTTTGGATCTTTTACAATTCCCAACGGAGCGTCATCAACTATTGAAAACACCGGCAGTTTGTCATAGGTAAATCTTATACCCGCATGTCTCGGGAATACCACCCAGTCACCGACCTTATACCAATGGCCCCAATCTTTATAACGCTCACCGCTAAAACAACATTTACCGATTTTGGCAACATAACCAACTATTTCATTATAGATCCCCTTGGAATTATCAATAATGAGGCCGCCTTTTGTTTGACTTGGCTGTATATACAGTCTGATTAATATTTCCGTTGGTTTTGGTATGTAATCTTCAAATACTTTTAATTCTTCAGTTACATTAAAACTATCTAAATCAATCCCGATTTCATCCTCTATTTTTTTCATAGTTTAATTGTCTCTACTAAGTTCATTGATTGCTTCTTGCAATGTATCTAAAATAAATCTCATGCCAAGATTATACTTATAATCTTCCATGGAGATAATATTACCTTTAATTAGTCTAGTTTCTACACATTCTAAATTATTTTTAATAGTTTCTATAAGTTTGTCTAAAATATATTCACTGTCTCTCATGCTACCCTGTTTTTAAGTTTTTCTATTTCTATCCTTGCTTCAAGTAACGCTTGTTCTTTTTCAGCTTTCATACGTTGTTTTGCTTCTTCAAAATGAAGCTGAGCTTTAAACGCATCGCTTTCCAACTTCATATCGGCAATTTCTTTCTTAATAGCATTAGCCTCTCGTTTTTGCTCAATATCTGCTGCATACAATTGATTAGGATCTAATGTATTATCTTCATCTACATACTTATTCAAACCAAGTGTTTCAACTGCCTCAGCTGCTTTTATTGCAATCATATTTTGTATTTCAGGATTATTAGGATCAATAGTTGCTAGATCAATACCCATTGCAGCTTGCATATCTAACATAAATTTCATTGCCATATGTTCTTGTATATGAGCTTTTGATTGATCGTTACCCACCGCAGAATGAACAACAATATGAGCATCATGGTTTTGGTCTAACCCTGCTTTAACAGGTTTACCTTGCATCATGTTCATATTTTCAGTTATAGGGTCAGAAGGTAACACTTCATTTTCTTTTACAATAAGACTTTCAATAAGATCGGGAGCTAAACCCTGTGCCTGAAAAATCATCTTTAAGGCTTCAATGCCGTTAATTTTATCAGGCATTTGCATCGCTGTTTGGAATACAGCTTCCGCTCTCATTATCCTTTGCATATTAGAGTTTATAGATGGATCAGATACAGGAACTATTTGAACCGACTCAATAAAATGTTCTTTAGTAATAATGTAATTTTCACCGTTAATGAAAAACTCTTCTCTATCTACTACTTCTTTAAATATATCATCAAGCAACCTTAATTCCTCGGAAAAAGAAGCGTGTAAAGATTTAAGTACTGCTGATTGCAGCTTATTGCTTTCTTCTAAAAATGCTATTGCCGTACCGGTTGGAATGTCTTCTTTACTTTGCATCATACCAAGCTCGGTAGTTGACAACTGATCTTGCATTTGACCTATCACTTCTTGCCTTAACTGCATTAAACCTTGAGAAGGACCATTCGCAGGCAACGCTGAAAATAAATCTTTTATATTTCCTGAACCTTCAAGAAATTGCCATTGACCTGCTCCTAAAGTAATATCTGTTTTTTGTTGTTTACTAGTGCCTTTCTGAATAAATCCGGCAGGTAGATTTTGATAAGTGGCTGCATCAATAGTTTGTCTTAGCATATTAGTGACCGCTATCGCATTTGTACCTGATATCCTAGCAAGTCCCAATCCCCAAATATCAAAACCGGTAAAATATTGGTAAGCTACAAAATATTTTCTTCTGGTGAATTTATCATCTTCTTTCTTCCAATTTCGTTTGATTGAAAGTATCTCTTTACTCTCTTTATCAATAGTAACTATATAAGGCTTCGGAACATCCGTTATTTCATCTGAATTATAATTAGGTTCAAAAGTTTCTAAATTTAAATAAATATGACTTTCATAAACGTCATGTAAGGTTCTTTGCTTATAACCGTCAATGCTAACAATGTTATTTGATTTGGAATCTTCCTCATCCTCAAGTGCTTCATTGTCCCCGCCACCAACTTTTAAATATGGTAATTTTACATCTCTGTAAATACCGTTCTTTTGGTTTATTAAAACCTCACGAGCAGACAGTTTTAAAATGTGAGTTAAGCGATCAGATTCAAGTATTGATGTACAATCAATATTAATTAAGAAATTTTCAGGCAATATAAATCTTGAAATAGGATATTTTAAGGTATCGTCATAATAAACTTTCTTTATAACAGTTCCGTAAAACCCGATGTAGTATAATGATTTTTCGTAATCTTTATAATATGCAGAGTCTTTTATTGTTAGGAAATAATTAAGCCACTGGCTCCTGGTCTTGGCAACATCGTCCAATTCCTCATTGCTTTGACCAAATATCTTATATGAACATGGACCGCTTTCAGGTAGTAGCTCACTTCTTGAAGTCGCACAAAATCTAATAAGTGCAGTACTTAGCGTCGTATCAAAAGTTCTACAAGCTTGGGTAAAAGGGCTGTCCGTTAAATCTTCTAAATTATGGCCTAAATACTTCTTAACTTTGTTGTGAATATCAAGCCATGGTTGCCTTGCTTCTATATCTTCATCTAAACATTCTAAAATATAAGTAGATATATCCTTTAATGTTTCATCTTTCATCTTTAAAGCTAAGTTATCGTCAAACTTATCAGGCAAGATTTCAGTATTTTCTGGTTTACCAATTTCATAAACAGTTGAGCCGTCTTCTAAATCTTCAACCTTGTTGATATCTTTATCAGTTATGTTCTCAAAGTTTATCTGACCCTTTAATTGATCATCAACTGACTGTTTAGCTCTAAATAAAGTTAAACGCTTATTGTTCTTTTTCATCAATAATATCTTATTGTTTCTTTAAATTCATCAGGTTCTCGGTAATCTTTCGGGTGGGATATCCTGCTGCCGTCCCGGAGGATAATCAAGGCTTGTGTCATCGTATCGACATAATCTCTTGAGCTAACGTTTGGGAAATAACTTATACTTGTTACAAATTCATCAGCAAAGTCAGCCATTTTAGTAGTGTTGTTTTTTTGGCAGGGCATCCATACTATACCGCTTTCAATTAGAGAAGTAATCAACCTAACTCTCTGTATTTTATCACCATGCTTATTAGGTATAAAGGGTTGAGCATAAATACCGCCGCGCCTTAAATCTTGTATTAATGGATCACCCGAAGCTTTAGCTTCAATAACTATTAAATCAGGTTGATATTTTGTGCTTGCGGGTATTGCGTTAGTAGATGTATCTCTATAATTATTTGCAAGCCTTTTGACTCTATCTCTAAGTTCAGGGTACTCTAGCCTATCACGCCAACACGATAATAATATCACATTTTCATTATCGTACCTATCTAAGAATACGCCCCACGTTGTGCAAGCAGAATAGTTAGACTCATCATTCGCGGTAAGTGCGGTATCCCATGATTGGATCACAAATTCTAGATCAGGTAATTCTTCATATGGATACAATTTAAACCAATGTTTTTTAATCATTCCGCCTTCAAGCGGAGCAGGTCTTTGTTGGTATTGACCGGCATAACCGTAAGAGCCTAGCTCCCGTTTTAATTTATTAACTTCCGTAACGCTCATTCGTTTAGTCAATAACTCACCATCAGTTGTACGGGGATCTGCCCATGGAGCCTTAGACTTAAACAAAGGAACGGTCACAGCTTTTCGTGATGACTCATATTCTAAAGGCAGGATTAATTTAACCCATTCATTATTTACATCATTAGCTATTATCATACCCGATATATCTTTCTCATCAGAACGTTGTTGAACTATTATGCGTCTATCATTCTTAATATCATTAAGCCTATTAAACCAACGCATAGACCACCAGTTATTTACTCCTTCCCTGGTTAATTCAGATTCACCGCCAGGTAAGTTAGGATCATCCGTAATCTGTATTGAGCCCCCTTTACCAACAATTGCCGATCCCACACTTGTTGAAATCCTATAACCGGTTTTATTATTAGCAAAATAGCTTTTACTATTTTGGTCTTTCCTGAGCTTAAATATATTTCCCCAATTCTCTTGAAACCATGGGCTTTCTATCAGCAATCTACTTTTATCGGCTATCTCAAGCGATAGAGAGTTAGAACATGATGCACATAAAAACTTTTCAGCAGGATTATGTATCCAAACCCAAACAGGAAATATTACCGATATTAAATTGGTTTTACCTGTACGAGGCGGAATATTAACTAGTAAATTTTTAATTTTACGATTATATACAGCCTCTAAGTGTTCAGCTATTACTTTTAAATACCATTCATCTACAAGTTCTTGTTCTCCCTCAATAACCTGCCAGGCTTGTTTAAAGAATTCATATAAACTAGCTTCTGCTTCATCCTTTTTAGAATAGATACGGTTACCCTCTGCAAATCTTGCGTGCAAATTATCTTTCATTCACTTAATGTAAAACTATTAGTAAAATCCCCGGAGCCGTTAAGCTGTAAATATCCTTGCGTATTAGTACGAAAACTATAGTTAGTACCGTCTAATGTAACTACAAAACCGTAACTAAGCTGCCCGCGCTCAACATAAATAGGGTCAAGGGCAGCAACAATTACAGAGCTTATAGACGTAACATCTTGATTATCAATAATTTTAGGTTGTTCATTTAAATTTACTTTATTTTTTTTCATTTACTTTTCCTCGATTAAGTTTTTTTGCTCTTTCATTTTTCCACTCTGTAAAAAGCTTTATGTCTTCCATTCTAGCTGCTTTTTCCTCAGGAGTTTCGATTACTTGCTCCTCCAGTTTAGTCTCTGGAGCTGCTTCTGCCATTTTACATCTAGTTTTTAATTGAAAAATAAGAAGCGAAGTATCCCCTTCTGTCACCAGACCAAATATCTTATCATCGGCTAATTTATGATATGAAAGTTTCTTTAATGTCTTTGCTTTTTGATAGGCGGCAAAGGCATCAGGTTGACGATGCATGATATTGTAGAAAGTTCTAACCGATATCTCAAAATAATCAGCTAGCTCTTCTTGGGTTAAATAAGCCCCATCGCCTTTGATAAACTCAATATCTGCTTCATCAAAAGCATTTCGCTCACCAACACTGCCTTTCCCACATACAACGGGCTCCTTATACACTTCGACTTCCCTTCAATATTTTAAACTTTAATATAGCAATAGAACCAGCTTCGTAAGGTAAAGCTTGTTTGTTTAAGACAGCACAAAATAAAGGGAATTCTTGATATTCAGAATTAATATCTAATGACACGTAATTACCTTCGTAAAGTTAACGAAGATTATACCATATATTATTCAGGTTTACTAGTAAGTTAAACTAAAAGATTAATTCTAATTATAGTAAATTTACTTCTTCTTCATTTAAGACCAGTTTTGAATCTCTTCTTGTAGCAACATAAACTTTCATCCTATTACCTAATGGTATTGAGTTGTTGCAAAACATCATCTCGAACGTTTTGCCAGATGGGATATCAAAATTTGCGATAGACAATTGCTCTGGGTTATTATTGAACTCAAAGATAACTTTGACAGCCGTAATTTTATTCTTCATTGTAAATTACTATAGATTTGATAGTGCCAGGGGCTTAAACAGGTTTCTGCAAAACATTACGTTTTAACCCCTATCATACTTCCTGCCAGAGGCATTTATAATGATAGACCCCTAGCAGAAGTATGGGATAGTTTTACAGAGATGTGTTTAAGCATCACCAGCAATAATCAGCTTATAAATAAATTTATAAATAATCAATAGGGAATTTCAACAAAGAGTTGTAGGTACGCGTGAATTAAATATTGACAGTTTATCTTGAGCGTAATATAAAGAATTAAGAGGAATCGCTGCGTAGCGGAGATTCCCTGTCTTCAAAAAATCCTCCAAAATTTCCAAAACTTTTAAAAAATCTTCCCTGAAAAAGCTGTTTTAAAACTATTCTATAATCTTTGTTATGGAAAGTGTGACGGATTTATCACGAGAAAAAGAAGAGAATAGTTAAGAAGTTAACTTTTTAAGCTAGGTTTTTCTCCTTCTTCAACATCTCTAATTATCCAATCTTTAGCGTTTATATCATCATTGCCTAAATATGTACGAATATACTCCACAATTGTCAGTGCAAAGGAACTATCTTCTTCTACTTGTACTTTAATCCATGTGTGACTATCTTTTCTTTTTGCAATTTTACCTTTTTCTAAAGCCTTAACAACCTCTCCAAAAGCATGTAGCTTAGGCTCTTCTTCTACTATTTCCCAGTCGGGACTTAAAAGGTGCCGCAAAGAAAATACATTATCGCTTGTATAATAAATATATCTCAAGTTTTCCTCTATAATGAAATCATCTCCCTTTATATATCTATAAGCAGTACTTACTGAGTTATTAGTATTTACTATTTTAATCTTTTTACCACTCATCATGGCTTCTATCGCTTCTGAAAATCTCATTTTGTTTATTCTATTTTAATTAATCTCAAGACTAATTGCTTTATGTAACAACGATCTTAATGTTGCTGCTATACTTGTTTGATATTTCTCTTTTGCTAATTGCTCTAAATGTTGATAATCTTCTTCTGTTAAATAAATAGACATTCTACGTGGGTAATTACTCATTTAATATTCCTTAAAAATGTTCTTTTGCAATTCTCACTGCATCTATTGGATGTAATACTTTGCTCATCCACACCCCTAAATTATCAATTATGTATTCTTTATCAAAATTTTTACTAGGATGTGGATATTGAGCAGCCACTAAAGCTTGAAGTTCAGCAGAGACTTTTAATTCATTCATTTTATCCGCCTCAGATTTGCTAGTTTCAAATCGTTTATTACGACAAAGTTTTAGAAAGTTAACAAGTGCATATTGCAGGTTGTAGTAACAATAAGTAGTGGTGTTTGCTTTTACGTTGCTCATAAAAATACTCATATTTAGTTGTTATGTGTGTATAATAACATTATTTTACACATAATGTCAACAACTTATTTTAAATATTTTCAATATTATTAATAATAAGAATCTCTTGCCTCTTTAAGTGCTATCTGTTTTTTCCTTTCCTTAAAGTCCTTTTTAAATTTTTCTAGTGCATCCTCAGGTCTTTCCCAAAAGTTATCTTCTTTACCTTTAAGAGCCTTAATACCTTTGTTTGCCTCTGCTTTTCCTATCGTAGCTCTACTTTCTTCTTGCTTCTTCGCATAACCTTCGGGATCTTTTAATATTGCCATGTGCCTACGAAAAGTTTCCTCAGATACTCCAAGCTCCCTGTAAATGCAGGTCTTCTTCATACCCTGATTTGAAAGCTCTCTAACCTTAGCTTCAAGCTCTTCCTTCGTGTACTTACTTAGTTTTTCATTCATTTTTAAGGGTATCATTTAGTTACCTTCATTTTATTTTTGGTATATTCAAATACATATCTAGCTAGCTCATCGGCATTCACCTTATGCTTCTTTGCCGCATGCTTTGTTGCCTGGTTGATGGACATAGAACCTGTGTTCCATAAGCGGCAGGCTTCGTCTATAGCGTCTTTAAAAGCTTTCTGTTCACGATCTTGCTTCATATTCACCTACCTTTGACCTTAAGAACTCAGCCATCTTCTTATAGTCCAGTTTAAGTGCATAGTCTATAGGGCTAAGGCCTTGAGCGTTTACTAGCTTTAAGTCCGCTCCTGATTCAAGCATGACATGAGCTATCCAGAAGTTATTAAGCTCGATTGCCTGAAACAACTTATCTTGCGTTGACATCATCCATTCATTATTATCGTTAGCTATGACTGTCATCTTCATCCTCTTTGCCTAACTTATCTAAAATAAAGGTTAAAAAGTTAGTAACTCCTATAATAAATCCAGCAAGAAACATTGGAGATAGCGCTACTAGCCAGCTGTAACTCGTACATCCAACAGCCTTAATAACTAGCAGCGACAAGGTAAGGATAAGTACGTACGGTATTATCGCAGTAAGGTATACGTCTAGTATTGTTAGTAGTTTTTTCATTGTTTTTTCTCCTGATTTTTTAGTTCTAGCCACCGATTTATACCTTTTTCTTCCCCATATATATCTTTAAGTGCTTCTCGCATCGCAATGTTTATAAGACTCTCAGTAGTACTACCGGTATTCTCTTTGCAAAACTCTACCCCTTCGTGGACTGCTCTTAATACAGAATCAAGTTGTTTTTTAGTTAAAACATTAATAGCCTCAAAATCTTCATCGTGTAGTAAACTACTATCCCATTCTTCGCTTATGAATGATGCCAATAACTCCGAAGGTGTTTCGTTTCTAAATACACAAACCTTCCTACCTAGTTCAGTAACTTTAAGGTCTAATGCTTCGCTTTTTACTTTAAACGATTTAAAGAGTCCTAAATCCTTTAATATTTGACAGGCTTTAAGCATGTCTTTTATAAACTCTTTTGGTACTTTCATATTATGTTTCTCCCTTAGTAATCTTCATCGTCTTGTTCTGCTAATACCTCAAAAAAATTTTCAAACATTTCAGAATCATAAAGATGCATACACTCAATCATCTTATTTTTAGTGATATATCCTGAATCCATCAAATCACAGAGAATCTTTTGCGCCTCTTTATCTTCTAGCTCGCATATCAACTCCTCTAGGTCGCCAGGGTGCTTACGTTCATGCAGTTGAAGAACTTTTATTCTGCCTAAATCGTAGGCATCTATAGTGTTTTTCATGTTTTCTCCTCCGGATTAAAACGGTATTTCATCATCAAGCGTATCCTTCTGACTCTGCGCAGCACCTTTGTTCGGCATATACCCAACGTTAGCGATTGGTTGCTTTACGCTAGCACTTTGCGGTGCACCATCTTTAAACTGGCTATATTCTTTACTATCGATAGTTATTGCACGTACGACCTTATTTTTATCCTTATACTTGCCGGTCTTATCTTCTTCTACGCCGATCTTAACTATACATGACAATCCTTTTAATTCTGAGTATGAGGCAATCTTCCTAGCCGCAACTGCTATATCTGAATCATCTTTGGAACTAACACCTCTTGCAGACTCTAAGAGTGACCGGATGAGCTTTCTGCCCATACCTCCCCATTTGTCCTTACCTTGTTCATCTTTCTTCATGCCTTCAACTCCTATAAGCTGATACACTTTTCGGCCTTTATACTCGCCTGATGTGATAGTAAACTCTACCTTTAAACCTAATGAGCCTGTGTTTTCATTTTTGTTAAGAAAACCTCCCATGTAATTACCAGGCTGAATATCTATGGTAGCTTTTGCAATTGTACCCTCCGGTATAAGGTCGTAGTGGGAGCTCTCTGCCGTGTTGAAATCTGTGTGTATTGTCATTAGTTTTTCTCCTCCTTAATTATTTGCTATTCTTTGTGATTGTAACTTACGACGCTCGTGGCGGTTGAGCTTTTTGCTTTGACGCATTGCAATCCATTGATTAATACCTTCTTCCTCTCCGTATTCTGATTTTAATATTTCTCTGAATGCATGATAGGCATAGCTTTCAAAAGTTGCACCGGGAGTATGGTAAAAGTACTTAATCATATCTATTGATGCTCCTATCGCCTCTAAAACGTCATCCTCTGCATCAGGAACCGATTTTTTGAAAGACTCCAAATAATCTTCAGTAGTTTTTTCCATTATTTTTTCTCTTTGTTAATTTAATTATTACATTTATTTTTTAGCTCAGTGCATGCTGAACAATTGCAGAATTTGTTTACTATCGTATCTATTTGTTCTTCAAGGAATTCAGTAGCCGGTATTTCCGCTTTTATAGAAAATTGAATTATTGCAGCTTTAAACACTGTCAGAATAGCATCTTTAACGCTTTGTTCGAACATTTGCGAATCAGGAAATGAAGGAAACTGAGAATATATTTTAGAGGAGTTGTCTAACATAGATGTAAAATTAATAAGCTCTTCAGTAAAGTTAGGGTATTTTTTAGTCATTATTTTTTCACTCACGTGGTTCTCTCCTTAATTTGAAAATTTTGTTAGGTTGCGGTCAAACTTTAAAGAACAAGTTCCAGTTTGTCCGTCTCTGTTTTTTGCAACGATTACGTCAGCTGTATTCCTAATTTCCCTTGGGATTTCATCAAATGTCTTGCCTTGCTGTATAAGCACAAAATCAGGCCTATGTAAAAACATAACTATGTCGGCATCCTGTTCTATCGAACCTGAGTCACGTAGGTCAGAAAGAATCGGCCTTTTCCCGTCTCTCTTATGAACTTCTCTGGATAATTGAGATAATGCGATAATTGTTATTCCTAATTCAGTGGCAATAATCTTTAGATTATTAGTTATTTGTTCTAGCTCCCTAACCCTGTTAGTTCCAAAGCCCTGGTCAAGGTTGATTAGCTGTAAATAATCGATAATTATTGTCTTAACGTTATTGATTTTTAAGGCTCTACATTCTAAATAAAAATTATTCATGTTGCGAACTCGGTCTACGCGAATAACTAGATCATCAGAAGTACTATCTGCATATCTTCTAACAGTATTGTAGTATTCTTCTGTCATTGTGTTATTCTTAAGGATATTACTGCTCAAGCCTGTTCTGATAGCAAAGACTCTATGTATGATCTCCTTTTTATCCATTTCAAAAGACCAAAGGGCTACCTTATTGCCCTGATCACAGATATTTAGCGCGAGGTTGACTGCAAAGGCACTTTTGCCCATACTTGTTGCAGCACCGATAACTATAAATTGTCCTGGCCTAAAACCCGAAATGAGCTCGTCAAGCTTTGTAAATCCAGTAGGAATTAAACTAGTGTTTTTATGATCAGCTAGTACTTCAAGGCATTCTTCTTTAAAGCTCAAAGTTTTTTGGTCAGCGCTTATATCAATGATGTTCTTGATTCTATCAGCTGTACTGGCCACTATTTCTTTTATGTTGTAAGCAATAGTAGTATCAGCGAAATTCTGGATAGCTTTTATATGCTCTTTTAGCAACTCTCGCTTTACATAATGTTCTTTAACTGTGCTAAAACATGCTTGCGGGTTAAATATAGCTACGGCTTTACTAAGACACCCAGCTATATACTCCCTCAATGTAAGCTCTTTATCTAAGAGCACTTTTTGCCAATCTTCTTCACTAATTGTATTAATGATTGCAATAGTTCTTTCTAAAATTTGATCCTTTTCTAAAGTTTCCTTCAAAACCTTAAATATCAAGCGATTATGTTCGTAATAAAAATGTTTTTCTTCTAGAACTTTTATTCCGTATAAAGCTGCATTTTCATTACTTAGCATACAGCCAATAGCAATATGTTCGTTTTCATATGCTCCAACTGAAGCATCACTAAGCACCGTTGCTAAGGTATCAGACTGTTGATTAGTAAGCATGATAAAGTCCCTCCAAACCATGGTTTCTTATTTGTTCAGCTCTTTTGTAAGCATATTCCATTAGAGCATCAGTTTCGTTCTTTTTGCCTCTGTAACTGTTATACTCAACCTCTGCGTGTTCGTGTTTTAATACTATTCCTAGGTATTTGATGAGAGTTGATTCTCTACCACCGTAAATCAATTTATCGGGATATTTTTCCGCTATGTAGTCTACTATTCCACGAGCTTTTCCGACATTTAGGTCCTCTCTACCCGTCTGTTTTATACCTGCAAGTATGACATCGTCCGATAAAGGTAATAGTGCCGATAGTGGTTTATCTAGCTCTCGGTTTCGCCGTATAGGATATGTATTGGTCTCTGTCTTCCTCACAGATATTGGTTCCTCTGCTTCTTTAAACACTACCTTAGGAGGTTCTTTTCTAGGTTTTATACCTGCCTTAGCACAAAACTCTAGGTAATCTTTAGAGAATTCCTCAGTTTGTAGAGGTTGGTTATCTCTGACTTCTTCTGTTATTGCCACATTTTCTTGCTGAATAACACTTGGTGGCTTTGGCAAAGTTTGTAGCTCCGGTTGAGAATCAAAAACTTCAACAGAATCAAAGCTGATCTGATCTGATCTATTTGATTTATTTATATTTGTTTTTTTATCTGTATTATTATCTATATAGCACGCCGCATGAGTGCGGTGTGAGTATGCGGTGTGAGTATGCGGTGTGATGCGGTTTTCAAGGCCTAATTCAGCCACTCCTTTTTCAGTCAATTTTATGTCTAAACATCTCCATTGTGTGGCCCCATTTTCTCTTAATAATTTCTTATGAAATTTGATTTCACCAAGGCCAGTTTCCTCAAATTCATTAAAATAACGTTTAACTTGATCTTGAGAACGTCTTAGTATTTTTATGAAATATGGATAGGTAAATTTCTTATAGTCTTTTGAAGAAATTAAATATTTTACAATATTCATCACTCGTTTTAATTTCTCAGAAATTTCTTGGTCATCTTTCTTGGTCAAATCATGCCAATTACGATTAATCATATCGTAAGATGGGGTACTATTATTTACAGGTAGGTTTATAACTTGTGCTTTCATTATGCTGCCTCCACTAATGAGATGTTAAGAACGTTATAACGAGCACGGCCTGAAGGTAATACTTCAGTACATAAACTTTTTTCTATTAAACCGAGCTGTTTGAGTTTAGAAAGTTTTACCGCTATCGAACCTTGTGAAAAGCAATAAGTAGCTTTCATCAAATCCTTATATTTTGTTTTTAAAACAGCATTATTACACGACTGTATTTGTGCTCTAATGTACAGATACAAGTGGACGGCAAAACGATCTGTCCTTCCTGTAGGAGTGACAATAATTTTCTGTAACGCCTCTCTTGAATAATTTCCTTGTAGTTTCTTCATATTTATGCTACTCCTATTTTACTTTTAGTTATGATTTTAATTAATTTCTTAAGAGGGGTTGTGTTAGCAGCCTCTTTTTTGTTTTCTAGAGAGTCATTCAGAGCCTTTAACTCCTCTTGTACTAAGTTTTCAAAATAGCTGGTTACTTCCGCAGGCTCTTTATTCCCGCTTTTTAGCTCGTCAATTGCTAGTTCTAATAAAGAAACTCTGCTAGTTACTTCATCTCTAAGAGACGGGTTATTACCCCCCGATCTCCAAAGGAACTTTATTGAATTAGTACGGTTTTGCTCTAACTGCTCTATTAGAGCGTCTTTATTTATGCGGTACTCACTCATCCCCTTCCTCCTTAAATATAATTTCATCTACGTTCTCAAGTGCATCTACAAGCGTCGTAACGTCCTGAATGAACGGGTCGCTACCGATTCCTCCGTTCTTCAGTACTCGCCTTATACGCTCTGCTACTAGCTGAAGGTCTCTCGTCTTAAATATGTTACTCATGTGATACCTTTATTTGGTTTTCTGCTTTTATTATGACGTGTTCGAGGATACCGATTACTACTCCGAGGCAATTTGCCAACTCAGCAAGTTTTGCTTTGTCTGAAGTAGGTTCTTCAAGTTGTTTTTTATAAGTGTCTTGTTTTAGCTGGAAATGTCTGAGAATTTCATGATCAACATTGTTCTGAGGCAATCCCCTAGCAAGTATATCTCTAGCTTCGCAATAGCTAACCGAGGGCAGCTCAGGTATTAAAAAGACTGCGTTAGGAGGTGTAAGTTTTCCGTATAGAGCATTACCAGTCTTATCCACTTCTGAGCCGTTTTTATAAACGCGTCCAAAAAGCCTGTGTTTTTCGAAGTGAGAGAAGTATCTCTCTATACTTTTTGGGCTTACCCCCCATTCCTCAGATAAATCTGGTTTAAATATATAAAATTCAGAAAATAGTTTATGATTTGTACAGAGTTTTAAATATGCGTATTTTACAGGAGCAGAGAGTCCTAGGCTGGATAAGTGTACATCCAATGCCTTCATACATAGATTCATTATTAAGACCAACAGTTTAAATAAATAGGTAAAAATATTATAAACTTTGCTAACTAAGGTTGAAAAGCGACAAGATTGTCGTATTTCTCTATTGACAGTGGACGGAAAGATAGGGTATATTAGGGGCATGATGTTTAAATATTCTTAATATTTGAATTCATAAGGTTGATTTAGTTAAAAGATTTAGCTTCATAATGTTAAAACTTTTTTAATTAAGTTGACTTAACAGAAACAAAAACGGGGTTGCTATCGTAGTAATTTCGTTTTTCGTATCAAGTACAGCCGCAAGGTTCATACCAATACGGCTCGTATCAAATACGCTGTTTAAGATGCATTAACTGAAGCGATAAAAACCTTCGTAAAGCTTTTGTCGCTTGGTTTTTTTCATTTGTAAAATATACTTCCGGTCTCCAACCTGAAAATAAATCTACAAACTGCACCTTCTTCCCCCTCGGGGGGGGGGGTAGTTTAGCTCTACTTTTTATTATTTTACATACTGTATTATTAATGTCACTAAAGTTCCTAATAGAATAGTGAACGTTGCCATAGAAATAGTTTTGATCCAATTAACATCTTTTTTTGACATCATTTATATTAGACTCTAGCCTACTCTCTACTAGAGCGATTTCAGACTTAAGCTCAGTTTTCATACTGTTCATTTCAGAGCGGAGTATAGCTATATCAGTTTTAGTAGCTTCTTTTAGTGCTTCAATATCAGTTTTAGTAGCTAACTGATCTTGGTTTTTAACATGCAAATCTAAAATAGCCTCAGCCATCCTTTTATTTACGCCTGCGCTTATCAGATTCTCTACTTCTTTATGTGTATTTAAAAGAGCCACAAATCCCTTTAAATTTGATTTTTAACTAATAGCTTTATAAATTCCGCTATTTTTATAAATATTACAATTTGAAAATGCTGTCAATATATTATTTTTATTATTTTTTTATATATTAAAGCAGTTGATAAAAATTAATATTTATGGTATTTTTATAAGAATTCGGCTACAAACTAAAATAATTAGGTTAAGAAATGAAAGCATTATCTTATATAGCGAGGGGTATGGATAATAAAGAGCAGTTAATAGAAGCAATTGACAACTATGACTTATATACACCACACGAACGCACAGTACTCAAGACCCTACTACTAATTTCCATCGATGATGTAGCCATTATCAGTATTTTAAGGTTAAGTAAAGTATCTAAAGTATCCAGGCCAGTTGTTTATAAAGCACTAGCAGCTTTTATAAAACATGGGTTAATTGAAGAAATAAAAGATATAAGAAAAGTCTCCAATACATTTAAAATCAAGAGAAATAAACTACAAGAAATAGTAGATCACTACACAGCCCAAAAAATAAATTTATAAAAACCTAAAAATACCAAAATAAAACCTTTACAACCTCAAAATATTAAGTTATACTCCACTTATCGCTTCGCAAGAAGTGGTAAGCAGGAGGCTTGAACATCTCCTGCTTGGGGCGGAGGTTTTCG
>Ga0194133_10001152_pt1 | contig 48901 bp, 49 predicted proteins | sample TA2KigOf40mmetaG_FD_155448 | JGI IMG/M metagenome (GOLD analysis project Ga0194133, IMG submission 155448) | Freshwater microbial communities from Lake Tanganyika, Tanzania - TA2015055 Kigoma Offshore 40m | ecosystem: Environmental > Aquatic > Freshwater > Lake | place: Tanzania: Lake...
ACGGGCTGCCGGGGTTTGGCGTAATCGATGAACTGGTTGAGCTGGACCGTGACGCGGTCGGCCTCCTCGAGGATGGCGGCGGCGTGGGTGCGCCAACGCGGGTCGGCGGCGGGGTCCATCGACACCAGCTGGGCGTGGCCGCGGATCAGGTTGAGCGGATTGCGGGTCTCGTGCGCGAGGCCCGCGGCGGCGAGGTTCATCTGGGCAAGGTGCCCGTTCATCTCGCCCGCCTTGAGCAACCGCAGCTGGAGCTCGTCGTTGCGGCTCCGGTTGCGCCACGCGAGGCCCGAGACCACCGCGACCCCCAGCCCCAGTGCGCTCACCAGGGCCCGGAGCAGGAAGTCGCCCCGCACCGCGCGGCGCAGCTCCGCGGTGGACAGCGTGATCACGAGGCTGTGGACGCCCTGCGTGCGCAGCAGGGCCTCGTACTCGCCCTGGTCCATCCAGGCCGGGCGGCCGAATTGGAACCGGGGGGCGGCGGCGGCACCGCCCTCGCCGCCGGGACGGGCCGCGGGCGTCCGCGCCGCCTTCGGCATCCGCTGCCCGCTCACCACCACGGCCGCCGGCAGCGGCCGCTCCTCGCCCGTCCCGCCCACCTGCCCGAGGTCCATCAGGTTGAGGAGCACGAGCTCCTGCGGCCGCCAATGCACGCCCTGGGCCCGCAGCGGTTCCGGGGAGAGATCGATCGGGCGGCCGGCGCTGGCGATGGTTTCACCGGTCGGGCCCAGGAGGGCGAGGCCTTCGAGGTCCCCCGGATGGATCAGCGCCTGCAGCGTGGCCTCGATGCGCTCCCGGGCGACCAGCAGGCCGAAGCGGCGCTGCGAGCGGACGATGATGCCGAGGGTGGAGGTGATGTCCCGGCCCCGGTTCACCAGGGCCTGGGCGGCGGCGGCCTCGAAGCGGCGGTGCTCCCCCCACTGCCAGCCAAAGAGCCCCGTCACGCCGGCGCAGAGCGCGGCGAGCAGGCCGAAACGGCGGTTGAGGACCCGGGCGGGCATCAGGGTCCCCGACCCTCGCCCAGATCCGCGCCGCTGCCAAGCCCACGCTCGGCGGGCCGGAAGGGGCGCGGACAACGACGGTTCGCCAACGGGGCGCTCAGGGCGCCGCGGCGGCCGCGGGCTTGCCGAGCGCGCGCTCAAGCCCGTGCTCCTCGAACGCCTTGCCGGACATCTCCAGCTTCGCCCGCTCCCGGTCCGTGGTCGCGGAGAGATCCTCCGGCGTGCGGATGACGTGCGGCGTGAGGAAGATCAGGAGTTCCGTCTTCACGTCCGTCTTCTGCTTCCGCTTGAAGGCAAGACCGACCAGCGGGATGTCCCCCAGCAGCGGCACCTTGCTGTCGCGGTCCCCCAGTTGCGAGGAGATCAGGCCGCCGATCACGATCGTCCTGTCGCTGGGCGTGACGACCACCGTGTCCGCGGAACGCTTGTCGATCACCGGCGAGCTCACGTTGTTCCCGATCGGGATGGTGGTCGCGCTCAGGGAGGAGATCTCGGGCGAGACAATCATCTCGACCAGCCCCTCCTGCGTGATGAAGGGAGTCACCCGCAAGATGATACCCACGTCCTGGTACTGGACCGTGTTGATGGTGGTGTTCGTCTGGTCGCTCACCCGCGAGTTGGTGATGATCGGCACCGACTGGCCCACCATAATCGTGGCCTGCTGGTTGTTGCGGGTGAGGACCGAGGGACGGGAGAGGATCTCGGTCTTGGTGACCGCGGAGAGGGCGCGGAGCGTGGCGGTGACGTCCTGGCCCAGAATGCGGTAGAACGCCCCGTACTGCGTCCCGTCCGCGAGCGCATCGGCCACCCCGAAGCGGGTGGTGGCGATGCCGCGGGGCTCCCCCTTGACCGCGAGGGTGCCGTTGAACACGCCCTCCGCCCCGAGGTCGACCCCCTTGTCGTGGGTGACCTGGACAAAGACCACATTGATGAGCACCTGCGGCTTGGGCTGGTCCAGGCTGGCGATGATGGTGCGGATGTTCTCGTTCGTCTCCTCGTCGGTCACGACGATCAGGCGGCGGGTCTGGAGGTCGCTAGTGATCGTCGCCTCACCGACCATCGTGGAGTTCGTGTATTGACGCGTGGAGCCAGCGGAGCCGCCCCCGCCGCCGGTGGTGGCGCGGGTGGTGGTGCCCGACATCGACGAGGGCCGAGGGGTGCTGGAGGTAGTGGGCCGGGCGCCGCCGGTGCTCGGCGCCTGGGCGGCGTGAAGGAGTCCGGAGAGCACGAGCGCTAGGGCGGCCGGGAGCAGGAAAGTGAGTTTCATAACGGGGTGGAGCGGAGGGTTCAGCGGACCCCGCGGGTGCCGAGGGTGATATTGGAGCCGGTGGCCTGCGAGTTGGCGGAGGCGCGGGTCGAGAGCGGATCCACCTCCTGCGATCCGGTGGTGCGCACGTTGCTGCCCTGGAAAAGGTTCCGGAGCACGCTCTCGACCTGCTTCACGTCGCCATGCTCGAGGGAATAGACGAACACCTTCTGCTTGCGCGCCGTGCTGGCGTCGAGCTGGCGGATGATGCCGTCGATGTCCTCGAGGGTTTCCTTGGAGGCGCTGACGATCAACGAATAAGTGCGCGGATCGGCCACCGCCACCACGGGCGTGCCGCGGGAGGAACCGCCGCTGGAGCGCGAACCGCGGCTGGACGAGGAACTGGAGCCGCGGCCGCCGGGGCCGCCGGGCCCGCCGGAGCCGCCCCGGGCGGCCGCCATCGCGGCCAGCGCCGCGCCGGGACCACCCCCAAATCCGGGACCACCCCCAAAGCCGGGAAAGCCCCCGAAACCGGGCATCTGCGGCTGGCCGGAACGGGCCCCGGACTGGCCGCCGCCGAAGATATTGTTGATGAGCGCCGCCATCTCCTGCGGATCGGAATTCTTCAGCTGGATGACCCGCATCGAGGAAACGGAGCCGGCGGAGCCATCGAGCGCGGACAGCAGCTCGACGATGTGCCGGACGTTGCTCTGGGTGTCCGTCACCACCAGCGAGTTGCTGTCGACGTTCGCCGTGACGGTCGCGGAGTTGGGCAGAAGCGTGGCCAGGTCCGACGCGGCCTGGGTGGCGTCGATCCGCTCGAGCGGGATGATCTGCATCACCATCTCCGCATTGTCGGGGATCTGCCGGGGATCATTCCCGGTGCGGATCGGGATGGCGCGCTTCCGGGCGTCCTCCTTGGAGCTCACCACCAGGGTGCGACCCTTCAGCGTGGCGGTGTAGCCGTTCTTGTTGATCGCCAGATTGAGCAGCTGGACCGCCTCGGTCCGCGAGACCGGTTGGGCGCTCCACATGTCGATCGTGCCCCGGACCGGGGTCTCAAGGACGATCACGAAGCCCGCGGCCTCGCTGAGGTAGTTGAGGACGGTCTCCAATGGGGCGCCGCGGAAATTGAAGCGGAGTCCAGCGGAGGTGTCGCGGGCCGGACGCTCGGGCGCCGCGGGGGCGGCCTCCGGGGCGGGAGGCGTGTCCGGGGCGGCGGCCACGGCCCGGGTGGGCAGGAGGGCTCCGCCCGACAAGGTCAGGCTCAGGAGCAGGGGCAGGATGGGCTGGGTGTTCATTCTTTAAGCTGTTTCTCGCGTTGCTTCATCAGGCGTTTGAGGACTTCGGAGGCATTGGCCGGGATTTCGACCGGGGCGGCCTCGGCCCGCGAACGGGGCTCGGGGACCGGGGCGGCGGAGGCGGTCCAATCGCCGCCCTCAACCCGCGTCAGGCGCTGCGCCACGGCGAGGGTGAAGGTGCGCTCGCCGGCGCGGAGCTCCACGGCCGAGGGGGAAACCGCTACGATGGTGAAGTCTCCCAGACTGCCCCCGGCGGCCGCCTCGCCCTTTAGGCGGGGATCGGTGCTGTGGAACACGGCGGCCGTGGCGGCGCCGAAGCCGACCACGCCCACCAAGGCGACCTCCTCGGTCCGCACGGGCTTCTCCTCGGGCGCGGCCCGGGTCCGCGCGGTGCGGTTGGGATTGAAGATGTTGCGCTCGGTGACGAGCGCGAAGGCCTCAAGGCTACCGGCCGGGGCGCTGGTGCCCGCGGCCGCCGGCGCGCCAGTCGCGGCCGGGGTGGCCTCGGAGCCGCGCCGGCGTTCCGCGGCCTGGGCGACCAAGGTCAGCGCGGCCCAAAGGGCGTAAAGGGTCACGCGGTTCATCGGCGGCCCTCCAGCGGCGCGAGCCGCAAGCCGCTCACCAGCAGGCCGAGCGAGAGCTTGCCCCCCGACTCGTCCCGCGTGTTCAGCTCGAGGGAGTCGATCCGCAGCGCGAGGGGCGATTTCTCGACCTCGTGCAGGAACCGCACGATCGCGGGCAGCGGCCCGGTCACGTCCACCCGGCACTCCAGCAGCGAGTACTGGCTGGTCTGGCCCCGCTTCCACTGCGGCTTGATCGAGGCCACCTCCACCCCGCCGGCACGGCCCCAGCGGTCAAAGGCGGTCAGCAGGTCCTGCTCCGCCTTGGCCGGATCCTTGGGCAGCGCCTGGCCCTGCATCTCCTGCCAGAGCCCGCGCGTCCGCTCCCCGCGGGCGACGGTGGACTCGCCCTCCGTGACCAGCTTGCCCAGCCGCGCGATCTCGGCGCTCCGCGCCTTCCACGCCCCGGTCAGGGGAGTGATGACCACGCTGTCCAGCAACAGCAGGGCCAGCGCGACCCCGGTGAGGATCAGCAGCAGGCGTTGTCGGTCCAAGGTGGGTTTCTTCATGGCGTGGTCCCTCCGCTCCAGCGGAAGTTGAAGGTGAACTGGGCCGGGGTCTTGCCGCGGATCTGCTCGATCTTGACCGCCTGAACTTCCCGCGACTGGCGGAGCAGGTCCTGCGTGCGCAGCAGCGAGGCGTTGTCCCGGGCGGTGCCGGACACCGTGACATTGGTCTGCCCGTGGATCTCGAAGGACTTGGCTGTGACGGCCCCGGTCTCGGGAAAGCACTCGGTCACCTTGCGCAAGATCGAGAGGTTGCGGAACGAGGTGTCGTACCAGGAGCGGTACTCGCGGATGCGAGCCTGGACGGTCTCGAGCTCCTTGACCGCGGGGGCCATCGCCTCCCAGCGCGACCGGAAAGACCACAGCCGGTACTCCTGCCAGCCGAAGCCGAGGGCCGTCAGCAACAGCAGGCCCCCGACCGCCGCCCCAGCCGTGGCGAGGCGCCGGGAACTGTACCGGGCGGCGAGCTGCGCCCAGCGGCTGGGGCGCGGCGGCAGGAACTCCAAGCCCGCGCCCTCCCCCACCGCCCGCGCCCGCGCCACCCGCTCGACCAGTTCCTCGCCCGGAACCCGGCCCGGCCCGGCCTTCACCACCTCGACCTGGGCGTCGGCCGCCCACGACTCCACGGCCGTCGCGAGGGCCGCCACCAGGACCGGATCACCCTGCAACGCGAGCCGCCGGAGGGCCGCGCGCGCCGCGTCCGGCACCTGCTGCAACGTAATCCGCAGCTCGCGCAGCAACGCCGCCGAGTGCAGCACGCGCTCACCCGCCTCCGACTCGATCGTCGCCTCGAGGGCGCGCCAAGCCACCACCGCCCCCTGCAGGCCGACGAGCAGCACCGCGCCATCGCCCTCGAGCCAAAGCGTGAACTGGCCTTCCGTCGCGGTTCCGAGCGCCCCGGTCATCGCGGGCAACGCGAGGGTGAAACCCGCCGGGCGCAGCCCCGCGGCCCGCAGCACGAGGTCCAGCTTGTCCAGCTGCGCCCGGGCCACCGCGAGGAGGGTGACCCGTGGTTCGCCGCCCGCCTCCCAGGCGGAGCGCACGACCTGCAGTTCCTCCGGCGCACTCGGGAACCCGCGCTCCGCGGCCAGTTGCAGGAAGCCATCGAGGTCGTCCCCAGCCAGGCCCGTCGGCACCGCCACCGGCAAGGTCATCACCCACGCGGGGGGCAGCGCGACCACTACGTGCCGTTCCGCCGCGCCCGCCGCCTCCAGCTGGTTGCGGATCTCCCGTCCCACCAGTTCGGGCTCGGGATGCAAGAGGTCGAGCGTCAGCGGCGCGCTGAACGCGCGGACCTCCGGCGGCGCGGACTTCCCGCGGCGGACCAGCGCGGCGCGCAGGTGGCCTGGCTCAAAGGCCAGGACCAAAAAAGAAGGGGGCGGACGTTGACTCATAGGCGATTGCGGGTCTCCCGCAGCAGTTGGCGGGCGCTCGGCCCGAGGGCCCAGCCGCTGGCCGCGAGATCCTGATGATAGACGATCCGCGGGGTCGATCGGCTCGCGTCGAAGACCGTGCGCGTCCGGGCATAGCCCCGGCCTCCGCGGGCCACGGCGACCACATCCGCCGTGAACTGGTAGGAACGATCCGTGAGGTAAGGCCCGGCCCGCGTGATCGCGCCGCGGCTCAGCACCTGCGTCAGCCAAGCAAAGGAGCCGCGCGTCGCGTCCGGATTCGCCAGGCGGTAGGCCACCAGCGCCGGGGCGTTCTCGGGCCCGATGCCCGGAATGCAGCCCAAAACCACCTCGCACGCGGTGTTGACGTTGATCCGGCCGGTCACGGTCGACCCGGAGCTGGTCGTCACCTCATCGCGCACCTGCGCCCATTCCTCGGCGGTGAAACGCCCCTCCACCATCAACTCCGCGGGGCTGCGCAATTCCTGGCTGCCTAGGGCGCGCGCGATCTCCTGCGCGCGGCCGCCGCCCAACCGGCCGAGCAGCTGCAGGAAGGCCGGGGACTGCCGGGCCTGCGCCGTCGCCACGTTCAGCCGCCGCGAGCCATCGGGCCGGGTGTTCGGCTCCCGGCTGTAAACCGTCACGTACTCGAGGATCCCCGGCTGGATCAGCCCGTCCCCGTTGTCCCGGGGCGCCGATTGGTCGCCATCGTTCTCGTTCTCATCGAGGATCCCGTTGCGGTTCACATCCTCCCCCAGCAGGACGTCCAGCGAAGCGCCGTAGACCAGCCGCAGCTCATCCACGGTCTCGAACGGCGCGCCCTTGTTCAGCCGCGGGGGATCGAGCAACCCGTAGGTGCTGTCGCCGCCGCCGCTCTGGCTGCGGGAGCGCCAGGCCACGATCGCGTCGACCAGCTCGGGCGTGATGCCCGGCAGCAGCTCCAGCATCGAGCGCGGCGCGGAGTTGAGGTTGAGCTTCGAAGCCTCGTCGACCAGCCGGAAGACCGGCTCATCACCCGGCCGCTGGTCCGGGTCGCGCCCGAGGAACCAGAAGGCCGCCTCCCCCACCGCGAGCGCCTCGGCCCGGTAATCGTCCGGATGCGGCACCACGCCATTCAGGCCGAACTGGCCCAGCACGAAGGCCGCGTACCGTGTCCCCGCGAGCGCCGCCTGCCGGGCCTCGGTTTCCATCACCTGGTTGTCCGCCGCCCGCAGCTCCGCGGACATCTGGTCCGCCGAGTAAACGGCCAAGGCGACCAGGCCCAGGCAGACCCAGAGCACAATGATCAACACGGAGCCGCGGCGTCGCGCGCTCCCGGGGAGAGACGGGCGGTTCACGGCAGCGCGCCCTCCTCCTCCGCCGCCACCGTCGCGGTCGTCTTGACCAGCAGCGGCACCACGACCTCGTACGTCCCCGCGGGACCGCCCGCCGGATCGCCACCCAGGACAAAGCTGAAACGCAGCGCCCCGGGCAGGGTCTCGGTCGCGGTCGAATCCCAGGTGTCGGTCCAGCCCAGACCATCAAAATAGCTCAGCGCTGCGGACTCGACCCCGGACAGCACCGGTTCTTCCTCCGGCAAGACCTCCTGGATCGGCAGCAGGTTGCGGGTGACGGCGCGGATCAGGTCACGCCCGGCCCCGCCGGCGGCGGAGGGCACTAGGAAATACGCCACGCGCTGCTGGTCCCCGAAGGGCGTCCACCCGTCGATGCGCCCGGTGTTGGTGCTCAGGTCGGGGGTCACCCGCTCCCCGATCGCATCCGCCATCGAACCGGAGAACGGACTGGTCTGCAGGCCTTGGGCGAGGGAGGTCTCACCCCCGGGCAGCATCAGTCCGGCCAGATCGCGGCGCAGGATGCCCACCGCCCGCTGCACCCGCCGGTCCTCCTCGATCCGGGCGTGGGTGGTCTGGTGCAACCGCAAGGCCCCGAAAAAGCTGGTCTGGATCACGATCAGCACGACCGACCCGACGACGATGCCGATCAGCAACTCGAGCAGCGTGAAGCCCCCCGGGGCGCGACCCTGAACTGGACGCCCACGCCGCATCAGCCCTGCCCTCCGGTGGCGTTCTCCGCGGTGCCCGTCGCCGGCAGGAGCGTGGCCAAGGCGATTTCCTGCGCCGAACCGCGCACCGTGAAGGACACCGTGACCGTCGCCTGCTGGAGGGCGTCCTCGGGCCAGTTCTCCACCCGCACGGACCAGGGGTACTCGAACGGCCCCTCCTGCGCCACGCCACTGGAAGCGCCGGTCGCCAGCTGGCCCTCGGCCAGCAATTCGCCCAGCACCCGCTCCCCCACCCGCACCGCGGCCGCCTTGCGCTGGCCGAGTTCACCCGCGCGGGTGGCCACGGCCATCGCCTCCATCGCCACCGGCACCACCAGGGCGATGAGCATCAAGGAGGCCAGCACCTCCACCAGGGTGAAGGCCCGCCGCGCGGAACGCCGTTCAGAGCCGGGCATCGGGAGTCCGGATCTCATAGTCGAGCCGATTGGCCTTGAGCGCGATTTCCAGCGCGCCCCCGTCGTCCTGGCGGAGCACCACCCGGGGCGGGGCGGCGGGATCGGGGAACCCATCCGGGTTGAAGCGGATCGCCGGCCGGTCCGCCGCGAGACCAAGCCGCTCGTCGTCCTGCTCGGAAACCAGCTCCAGCCCGGTCACGGCCACCTCGACCCGCAGGCTCGGCTCCAAGGTGAACTCGAGGCGGCGCACCTCCCCGAGGCCACCAAAACCCGCCGCCGGCTCCACGCCGTAGACCGAGCGGACCGGATCGAACCAGACCACCACCGGCACCGCCTCGGCCGCCGCCTGGCTGCGCGCGTAATGCAGGAGGGAGAGGACCCGTTGCGCCTCCCCGCTCAGCGCCCGCCCCTTGAAGAAGGAGGCCATCCGCGGCGCCACCAGCGACGCCACGGTCAGCAGCAGCACCATCACCACGATGAGCTCCACCAGCGTGAAGCCGCGCCGCTCCGCGGAAACCCGCGGGGAACAGGCGGAGCGATCGTGAGGGAGGGCGCTCATCGCGCGGGCAGGCGGATCAGTTCGCGGCCGCGCGGCCGTTCACGATGTCATCGGCGGTGTTCGCCTGGCCATCGGGGCCGACGGACCGCAGGTCGTATCCGGACGGATTTACCCGGCCCGGGAATTCGTACAGGTAAGGGCGACCCCACGGATCGGCCGGGATCTCGCTCTTCAGGTAGGGCCCGCGCCAGTTGGTCACGTCCGCCGGGGCCGCCACCAGCTGGTTCAGGCCGTCCTGACCCCGGGGATAGCTGCCGGTGTCCACCTCGAAGGCGTCCAGCGCCGTGCCGAAGGTCGAGATCTGGGTCTGCGCCGCCGTGACCCGCGCCTGCTCGGTGCGGCCCGTGAATTTCGGGAGCACCAGGGAGGCCAGGATGCCGAGGATCACGAGGACCAGCAGCAGTTCGACGAGCGTGAAGGCGCCGCGGCGGGCGCCCCGGAGGGCACGGGAGTGACGGGTGGTCATACGTAAGGTCATTTGATGTGGTCCTGCAGGGAGAAGATGGGGATCACCATCCCGATGAAGATGGTGCCGATGAGCGCCGCGATGACGAAAAGCATCACCGGCTCCGCGAGGGCCACGACCGCCTTCAGCTGGCGGTCGAGGTCGCCCTCGGTGGTGTTGGCGATGCGGAGCAGCTCGGCGTCCAGCTTGCCGCTCTCCTCGGCCACGGAGATCATCTCGACGATCGCCCCGGGGAACAGGGCCCGGTTCTGGGCGAGGCTCTTGCCCAGCGCCTTGCCCTCCTTCACCCGGTCGATCGACTCCGCCACCGCATCGACCAAAATCTGGTTGCCGATCGAGCGCCGCGCGACGTTGAGGGCGCTGATCAGGGGCACGCCCGCGCCCAGCAGGGTGCCCAGCATCCGGCAGAAACGGGCCATCGCGAACTGGGCCAGCAACGGGCCCAGCGTGGGCACGCGGAGGATCCAGCCCTCCCACGCCCGGCGGCCCTGCGGGGAACGGAACCAGTGCCGCGCCGAGATGGCCCCCACCGCCAGCCCGGCGGCCAGGAACAGGCCGTAGCCGCGCACGGCGTCACTCACCCCCACGATCATCCGGGTGATCAGGGGCAGCTCCGCGTTGAACCCCTGGAACACCAGCTGGAACCGCGGGATGAAGAAGACCAGCAGGAAGATCAGCACGCCCAGGGCCAGCACCAGCAGGATCGCCGGGTACATCAGCGCCGTCGCCACCTTCCCCTTGAGCTCCTTTTCCCGCGACTGGAAGTCCGCGATCTGGGCGAGCACCACGTCGAGGAAACCACTGGCCTCCCCCGCCTCGACCATCGCGACATAAACCCTCGGAAAGGTCTCGGGCGAACGGGCCATCGCGTCCGACAGCGGCATCCCGTCGATCACTAGGTCGTGCAGTTCCTTCCACTTCGCCTTCGCCGCCGGCTCCGCCGCCTCGCGGTGGATGATCACCAGGGCGCGGCTAAACGGCACCCCCGCCGCCAGCAGGCTCGACAGCAGCCGCGTGAAGTTCTCCAAGGCCCGCGCGGAAATCTTGTTCCCGCCGCCGAGCGACAGACGCAACCCCGGGCCCGCCCCGACCTTGGCGCCGCCGCCCGCGCCACCCGGGGCCTCCCCCAAACGAACCGGCCGTAGCGCCCGGCCTTCCACCAACCGCAAAGCCTCCTGCCGGTTCGGAGCCTCGATCAGGCCTTCGACCGCCACGCCATCCGGCTGCAGGGCTTTGTAGGCGAACTGGGGCATCGTCGGTTCAGGACCCCGCCGGGGCCTTCGCCGCGCGCGGGTCCTCCTCGTGGACCGTCGTCACGCTCAGGATCTCCTCAATCGTGGTCCGGCCCTCGCGCACCAGCCGGCGGCCATCCTCCGCGAGGGTGGTCATCCCCGCCCGCCGCGCCGCGTCGCGGATCACGTCCGTGGAGGCATTCTGGAGGATCAGCTGGCGGATCTCGTTAGTGGTGTCCATCGATTCGAAGATCGCCTGCCGCCCGTGGAACCCCGTCTGGCGGCAATCGCGGCACCCCACCGCCCGGTAGATCGGGGTCTCGTCCGGGATGCCGATGCGGCCCCGGTACGCCCGCGCCGCCGGCGAATCGTCCACCGCCTTGCACTTCGGGCACAGCAGCCGCACCAGCCGCTGCGCCAGCACCGCCTCCAAGGACGAGGCCACCAGGTAGGGCTCGACGCCCATATCCACCAGCCGCGTCAGCGCGCCCGGCGCATCGTTGGTGTGGAGCGTCGAGAAGACCAGATGGCCCGTCAGGGAGGCCTGGACCGCGATCTGCGCCGTCTCCTGGTCGCGGATCTCGCCGATCAGGATCACGTCGGGATCGTGGCGCAGGATGGACCGCAACCCGCGCGCGAAGGTCAGCCCGGACTTCTCGGAGACCTGGATCTGGTTCACCCCCCGCAACTGGTACTCGATCGGATCCTCGATGGTGACGATCTTCCGCTCCGCGTCGTTGATCTCCTGCAGGGCGGTGTAGAGCGTGGAAGTCTTGCCGCTGCCGGTAGGGCCCGTGACCAGCACGATGCCGTGCGGCAGCTCCAGCACCCGGCGCAGGCACGTGTACTCGCGCTCGTGCATCCCGAGGTCGCGGACGCCGCGCAGGGCCGAATTCTGCCGCAGCAGGCGCATCACCACCGCCTCGCCGTGCAGCATCGGGATGATCGAGACGCGGATGTCGACCTCGGCGGACTCGATCCGGACCTTGATGCGGCCGTCCTGCGGCAGGCGCTTCTCCGCGATGTTCAGATGGCTGAGGATCTTCACCCGCGCCACGATCGCCGGCTGGAACTTCTTGATCTGCGCCGGCACCGGCACCTCCTGCAGCACGCCGTCGATCCGGTAGCGGATCCGCAACTCCTCCTCGAAGGGCTCCAGGTGAATGTCGGAAGCCCGCAGCTCGATCGCGTCCTTCAGGACCTGGTTGACGAAACGGATGATGGAGGCGTCCTCCGCCGCCTCGTCGAGGTTGGTCCCGGCGGCCGCGTTCTCGTCCACCACCTGCAGGCCGCCCTCCTCCTCGAGGGAGCCGATCGTGTCGGCGCCCACTCCCAGCCGTTTCTTCATCTCCCGCTGGATCGCCTCCGCGGGAGCCAGCACCGGCCGCAGGCGCAGTCCCGTGAGGGCCCGCAGCCCGTCCAAACCCTGGGGGTCGAACAGGCGGCTGGTCGCCACCTCGATCTGATGGTCGATCCGCCGCAGCGGCAGCAGTTCGTCCCGGAGCAGCAGGCGCGCCGGAAACAGCGCCAGGACCTGCGTGTCCGGCTCGAGCTCATCCAGCCGGGTGAACGGCACCCCGTACTCGCGGGCCACCCAGCGCAGGACCGCCTCCTCCCCGGTTTCCGGCGCCCCGGGCTGGCGCAGATAGGCACGGGCGTCCGCCTCGGTCAATTGGCGGGCGGCCACCATCCGGGCCAACGGCTCGGGCATGGCGGCGGAGGGGGAGGAGGAGGCAACCACGGTGAATCAGGGCAGCAACCCGGCCATCACCGCCATCGCTTCCTGGCGCATCGTGAGCACGGCGCGCAATTCCTCCTGGGCGCGGGCGAGCTTCGCCTCGCTGTCCTTGCGCTGGTCGCGCAGGCGATCCAACCGGGACTTGATCTCGGCATCGGGCAACTTGTCCCGCAGCGCGCTCGCCAGCGCGGTCATTTCGGCGGAGCCCCCGCCCGGGCGGGAACCTCCCCGGCCGCTCCCGCCCTCCTCGCGGCCCGAACCGCCGGGACCACCGCCGCCACCGGGACCGCGGCCCATCATCATTCCCATTCCCGGACCGCCGGGCGCACTGCGCCGCAGTTCCGCCACCTTGGTGATCCGCTCGGAAATCAGCTTCCACTCCTCGTCGTCCTTGACCTCCATCCGCTCACGGAGGCCGGCCAGCATCCGGGCCTGCATCTCCTGCGGATTGAAGCCCCCGCGATCCCCGCCGCGGTCTCCGCCTCCTTCACCACCCCGGCGACGGCGGTCCTCGCCCCCACCCGGGGCATTCTGCGCGGAAACAACGGTGGCTTGCAACGAGGCAACGACCAGCGGCAGCACCGCCAGACGGACAGAACGGGAGCACACTCGGGGATGGGTTTTCATCGGGATTCGGACCGGATTGACGCAGCCCAGCGGACAGGGTTGCAGCGCGCCAAGGCTGACCGGCAAAACATCCCGCGCCGCGCATCCCTTGCCCAAAAACCCCGGTCCGGACGGGCAAATTTTGCCCACTCACGACTCGGCGTCAGCCCTAGGGTTAGCCCCGGCCAGACGGAGCCGGCCCCTCCACGTCCAACTAAGTAGCCGGACCTCCGGGGGATCAGAGAAAGTACGGTCGCCTAGGAGCGTGCGCCAGCGAGCGCGGACGACCAACCTCCCCGCATGCCGCTCCCGCGTATGGCCCACTCGCCCGCCTCGCCTGCCCTGATCCCGCCCGCGGTCGTGACATCAGGATTGGCATTCCCGCGCTTATCTCCAAAGTCTTGCACCATGAACCTCTGCCTCCCGCTGCCGCTCGCGCTCGCCTCCCTTCTCGTCGTCCTCCCGGCCGCAGCGCGCTGATCGCCGGCTTCGTGGTCGCGGGCAACACTCCCGCCACGGTGCTGGTCCGGGCCGTCGGGCCCGCCCTCGCGGCTTTCGGCGTCGATGACGCCGCCGGGGATCCGAAACTCGAGATGTTCCGCGGCACCACCTTCCTCGCCGAAAACAACGACTGGAACGGCGACCGCCAGGTGGCCGCGCTGGCCGCCAGCGTCGGCGCCTTCCCCCTGCCCCTCAATGGCAGCAAGGACGCCGTCCTGCTGCTGACCCTGCCGCCCGGCACGTACACGGCTCAGACGATCGATACCGACCGTCGCGGAGGTTCCGCCCTTCTCGAGGTCTACGAGATCCGCTGACCCACGGCCTCGTCGCGGGCAGCGGCTGACCGGATCACGCCGCGGATCCGGTCAGCGCACCGCGCACCGTCAGGAGGCGACGAAAACGCCCCCGCCAACCTTCTGCGTCCCCGCGGTCGGCCGCCCCGCGGGGGTCGCCACCACCACGCTTACGACCGGAGGCTGGTCAGCCAGCCCCCCGCTCGTCTGCGGGTGAAATCCATTGGCATCCTCATAGCCCCCAGGGGCATTCCGGACCGCCGTCACAGTAACCAAGGTGGCCAGCACGGCCACCGCACCTAACCCCAGGAGTAGGATTGTCATCATTTGGGTAAGTTCGGGCGACTTTCACCCGTCCGCCTCGGCACCAACACCGCCCGCGGACTAAGTAGCCACCCCCGAGAACAAACGCTTTACTCACCTTTCCAATTATGCAAATTAAAAATGCATTATGCGCCCCAAAACGATCCCCGAGCTCCGCCAGGAGATCCAGGCATCAGCCAAACTCCAGGCTGACTCGCAGGGGGCAATTTCAACGCTTATTGGGCTCAATCAGGCCACGGTCTCCCGCATTCTGCGGGGTAAGTTCAAACGCCGCTCAAAAGCGGTCGACAAGGTGCTTAACTATGCAGGTATTTCCTGCATTACCGAATGCCCCCTGCCCCCGTTTGAGGTCACGGTGACGCAGTTGGAGAAGCTGGCTGCCGCCCACTCCCCCAACGGCCGCCATGCCGCCAAGTTGATCCGGCTGGCAGCCGAATTACTGGAGTCCAGCCTGCCCCCCCCGAGCGAGGAATCGATGCCCGAGGCTCAGCCCGCGACCTGAGCCTCGCTCAGGTTAGTGCCCATTGAGTCGAGGGCCCCAGCGTGCCGCCACCGCCCCCAAAAGCCCCCCCAAGATAGAACCCAACCCGTTGCAGGCCAGATCAATGGCGGACGAAACCCGTTCCGGCAGCCAAATCTGGCCGGTCTCGATCATCAGGCTCAGGAGCAGCCCGCTGGCGAGGACGCCCAGCCAGCGGAGAGCGAGCCCGGCCCGCCCCCAGGCGAGCCACGCCAGCACCCCCACCGGCAGAAAGCCCAGCACGTTCACCACCAAATCGCGGGCGTCGCGGCGCCAGACCTGCCCGAGATCCCAGCTCCCGACCAACGCGAGCTTGTGCGGCACCGCGTAAACCCTCGGCAACTCCAGCCAGACGCCCGGCGCCCGGCCGCCCGCCATCCGCCCGCGGCCCTCGTTCAGGGCAAAAAAAGCCGCCATCCCGCTCGACGCTCCCCAGCCCTCCACTTCCCGGCGCTCCCACTCACGCTGCCGGCCAACGACCTGCTCGGCAGTCCGCGGCCCACGCCCCACCCCCAAACTGCGAAATTCGCCGCGCCAACCCCGTTTCCCCTCCGGCGCATCCCCCAGCACCCATTGTCCCCGCCACGCCTCCGGATCCACCCGGAACTCCGCGGATCGCCGGCGCAGGATCCCATCGACGTAGATCCGGGTTTCAGTCTCCTCCAGGACCAGCGTGACCAAATGCGGCCGCCCGTCCGCCACGGTCGTCCCGATCTCCCGAATGCCCCGCGGGGCGCTAGGAGCCGGAATCCATAACAGCAGGTCCGACTTCCACTGGCAGACCGACAGTTTTGCCGGCAACCACCCATCGTGGAGCGTCAGCACCTGTTGCAGCGCGGGCACCGCCTGCGGCGAGGCCACGAGCTCAAACTCGATCCAAACGCCCCCGGGCGCGGCCGGCAGGACTGCCGGCGGGAGCGGCGGCAACAACGCCAGCGAGGGCGGATGGAACTCCAAGCCAGGGCCATCCCGACGCCACTGCACGCGGTTGTCCGGCCAAGGCTGCCAAGGCCACCATCCGATCGCCAGATAGGCGCCGGCGATGAGACCAAGCCCCCACCAAGCCAGCCGGCGCAGTTGCGGGCCGGAAGCGGGGGTGGGCTGCACCGGGCGATCCTGCCCGGCGCCCCGGCGAGGTCAAGCCGGCGGGGCCGAAGCCTGCCTGCGCACCTGGCGCAGCGCCTCGTAGCACGCCACTCCGGCCGCCGTGCTCAGGTTCAGCGAACGGACCTCCGGGTGCGGCTGGGGCAGCGTCAGCCGGCTTTCCGCCAACTCCGCGTGCAGCCAATCCGGCGCCCCCGCGCTCTCGCGGCCGAACACGAGCCCGTCCCCGTCCTGGAAGGCGGCGTCCCAGAAGACCCGCTCCCCGCGCGTGGTGAACAGCCAGAGGCGCGCCGGCCCGTCAGGGCTGGCCCGGAAAGCCGCCCAATCCCGGTGTTCACGGACATCGAGGTGGCGCCAGTAATCCATTCCCGCCCGCCTCAGGTTACGGTCGTTGATCACGAACCCAAGCGGATGGATCAGGTGGAGCCGGGTGCGGGTGACGGCGCACATCCGGCCGATATTGCCCGTGTTGGGCGCGATCTCCGGCTGGAAGAGGACGACGTGCAGCATCCCGCGCCCTCAGCGGCGGCGCTTGAGCGCGGCCTCGACCTCCCGCTGGTGCGCGCGGGCCCGCAGGTCCTCCCGCCGGTCGAACTGCTTCTTGCCCGTGCACAGGGCGACCTCGACTTTCACCAGCGCGTCCTTGAGATAAATCCGCAGCGGCACGACCGACCGCCCGCCACCCGTCTCCAAGGCGACCCGGATCCGCTCCAGTTGCCGACGGTGGAGCAGCAGTTTCCGGATCCGTTTGGCGTCGTGGTTGTGGATGTTGCCGAACGCGTACTGCTCGATGTGCGCGTTGTGCAGCCACAGCTCGCCCTTCTCCACCCGCGCGAACGCGTCGCTGATCTGCGCCCGCCCGGCCCGGATTGATTTCACCTCGGTCCCACGCAACTGGATCCCCGCCTCGAAGCGCTCGTCGACGGAGTAATCCCGCAGCGCCTTCGCGTTGCGAATTTCGGTGAAGCGCGGGGCGCCGGATGCTTTGGACGCGGCCATCGGGAGCGGAGTTCAGCCGCGGGCAGTTTGAAAAAAAAGCGGCGCCGACAAGGTCGCGCCGCCAAGGGATGAGGCTCGGGGGGAGCGTCAGGGCGCCAGCTCGAAACTAATCTTACCTTCGATGACCTCGCGCAGCGCGACATCCTCGGGGGAGAGCTTCTCGAGCGACTCGACCAAAGGGCGATTGCCCCGCTTGAGCTGCTTCACGCGGCGGGATACCACGTTGATGAGCACGTTCGGATCCGGGATGGATTTGACGGCTTCCTTGATGTAATCGTCGCGCATAGGGAAAGGAGGAACCAGACTCGGGAACCAGTGAAGGCAGCACCGTACCCAGGGAGGGTCAAGGGCGAATTCCCCGGGCCACGCCTCCGCTCAGGTTTCGCGCAGGCTGAGGTCAACCACCAGGTCCGCCGCGATCCGCTCCAAGTCCGCCCGCAGCGCTGGTGGATGGACCGTGGCGGGCACCCGAATACTAACACGGGCCTGGAAAAGCATGCCACCGCCCATCGGGGCGCTTTCCCGGGCGGACGAGAACTCCTCCACGTTGACTCCATGGCGCGCGAACACCGCGGACACCGCCCGCACGATTCCTGGGCGGTCGTGTCCGACCAACTCCACCACCGCGAGCCTCCCGCTCCCCGAGACGGCGGACGCGGTGGCCGGGGCCTCCACCGGCTGTTCCGCCTGCACCACCACGGAGAGGCCTTCCGCGCCCAGACCCGCCAAAGCGGCCTCCAAGGCCAATCGGCTCCCCCCGGGCACCTCGACGCGTACCAGTCCCGCGAATCGGCCGCCCAGTCGACACATCCGGCTCTCCAGCCAGTTGCCACCGTGGTCCGCCACCCGCTTGGCCACCGCCTCCACCAGTCCGGGCCGGTCAGCCCCGATCAGGGTCATCACCAGGGTTTCGATCATCATCGTGCCGGTCCGGGCTGCCCCTCACTCCTCGAGTTCAACGTTCCAGTAAGCGACGTCGAGGAAGTCGCGCCACTGCTCCCGCCGCCGGCCGCCGAGGGCGAGCGAGATGACCGGCCGCCACTTCGGCCGCACCGGGCGGCGAATGAGCCGCATCCCCGCCTCGTGCGGGAGCCGGTTGGCCTTGCGGGTGTTGCACTTGATGCAGGAGCAGACGATGTTCTCCCACGTCGTCCGCCCACCTTGGTCGCGCGGGATCACGTGGTCCAAGTTGAGCTGCTCCCGGGGCAAAATGCGCGAGCAGTACTGGCAGGTGTCCTTATCCCGCTCGAAAACGTTGCTCCGCGTCAGCTTCAATTCCTTGCACGGCAGCTGGTCGAACACCGTCAGCAGGATGACCTTTGGCAGCAGGATGAGCCGGTGCGGGGTGCGCACCGCCTCCTGCGGGAGGACCGGGGGGTTCGACGCGGAGAAGTCGATCCAATCCAGCATCGAAAAGGTACGGTAATCGTCCTCCTGCTGCAGCACCACCTGCGCCTGACCGCGGGCCAGCAGACCGAAAGCGCGACGGGCGGCGACAATGTTGATCGCCTGCCAGAGGCGGTTCAACACCAGCACGGGCTGCTCGAGCGCGACGTCCATTCCAGACGACGGCGTAGCGACGCGCTGCCCCGGCTGTCAAGGCACGCCCGCAGGCCCCGGACGCAAAACACCTCCGGCGCCTCGTGGGTTGCGGCCTATCCTCGCTGCGCCCCATCGCCACAACGCGATCAAAGAGCTCGCACCGCCGGGATCCAAGACCGGAAAACGGTCCGATCCACGGCGGGGCCCTCATGCCACAAGGCGCCGCCGCATCGAGTCAGCAGCACGAGAGCAAGGGGAATCCCCAACCCGGCCCCCCCACGACCACGGGCGTTTTGACCCTGAAAGAATGGCTCCCCGAGCCGCCCCGCCTCCTCGGCCGAGAGCCCGGCCCCGGCCGTCTCCACCTCGAGTTCCAGGCCGCCGTCGCGCGCGCGGAGCCGCAGGGCGGGCCGCGTCCCCGGTTCCGCGAACCGGGCCACGTTGGCAAACAGGCAGGGCCACGCGTCGTCCGCGGCCCGGCGGGGTAGGACCCAGTGTTCGCCCGGCTTGCCGCCAGCCTGCCAGGTCCAATCCGCCACCTCCTCCCCCACCCCGGCCCGGACGGCGAGCGCTTCCAGCCACGGACGCAGTTCCACCGTCTCCCGCAGCGCCGGATGCGCGTCCCCGAGGGCGCGTTCCAACTGCTCGACCTGCTCGACCGCGCGGCGCATCGCCTCAATCGAGCGATCGCACGTCGCCAGCCACTTCCGCTCCCGCTCCGCCGTCAGGTCGATGCCGTGCCGCGACAGGAGGTACGAGGCGCTCTGCAGCGACGCGATGTGGTTCTTCAGCTCGTGCGCCAATTGCCGCTGGAAATCAGATGGAACGGCCAGTCCAACGCCTGCCACTCCCGGGGTCGCGGGCGCGACCGGACGGAAACCGCGGAGGGCGAGGGGCGTGGGCATGGGAGGAGTCAAACGTCGGGGAAGGGCGGGCGCGAACAACCGTTGCGGCGGGAGCTACCTAGGAAAGACGGTGGAAATCCGAAGGCCCTGCAGCCGGGATCCGACCCTGCCTCAGGCGCGCGCGCCCATCATTCGGGACGACGGCCCTCGCCGGCGCGGGCTGCCGCCTCGCTCGCCTCCGCCCCGGCTCGGTGCAGTCCGACAAGACCGATTTCGAAGGCATAGCGCACGAGGTCCTGCGCGTTGCGGGCGTCCGCACGCTCCATCAGGCTCTGGCGCGTACGGTACACCTTCTGATCCGCAAGCTTCATCTCCTTCGCGATGTCCTTGATGGAGTAACCTCCGGCCAGCAACTCCAGCACACGAAACTCCGTGGGCTCCAGCTTCAGCATTCCGCCGGGGCCGCTCCGCATCAGCGAGGACATCAGGCGGCTGGCCCCTTGGCTGAAATAAATCCCGCCTTCGCTCACACGTTGCAACCCCACCTTGAGCTCCTCGATCGAGTCCCCCTTGTCGACATAACCGGCCGCCCCGTGGGCCAGCGCGAGTTGCAGAGAGTGCACCGTGGTCGTCCCCGAATAGATGATGACGCGAGGCGGCACCGGCAGGGCGCGCAGCTTTTGCAGCGCATTGATGCCCCCGATCCCCGGGATCATCAAGTCCAGCACGACCAGATCGACCTCGCCCCGCTGGGAGGCTTCCCAAGCCGGGGCCTTCCCCGCGCTCACGCCGACCACCTTGAAACCCGGGATGAGGTTAATGAAAGCCTCCAACAATTGGCGCACCGAGATGTGATCCTCAACGATCCAGATCCGGCGCGGCGTCTCCGCCCCGGCCGGAGCGGACGCACTGCCCGCCGCCCGCGCGGCATCCTCGATCGGTTGGGGATCATCCCAGTAAAACCCCAGAGAGGCAATAAATACATTACCTTGCAACCACGGATTGCGCGGAAAAGCCGGGGGTTTCCCGCCAAAATGAAAAACGACACTCCGCCGATGCCGTATGCTCAAAGGCTCAAGACCTTTTTAGGTTAAGGTGGGCGCCATCCCCGGGTCTTCTGTCTTCCGATTTACGGCCTGACATCCCTCCCGTGGACTTAAGGCTCCCGATGGAATCCTAAGGCAACGAGCTGTTATTGAAAGCACCTCGCACACCGCAGAGTGTCTCCGCGGACCCTACTCCCCCCACCCTCGTGGTCAACGGCGAACTCCGGCCGATCAGTTGGCCAGGATATTGTCGCCGAGATGTTGCAGGATCAGCTCCTGCACGGTCGCGAGGAACAGGAAACACGCCATCGCCTTGTGGCCACCGGGCCCGAACGGCCCCGCCTCCACGTCGCCACTCTCCAGGGCGTCGTCCCCCCACGCCCGCAGGTACGATTCCCGGAGGCGCAGGCGGAGGACCGCACACGCGCGCAAGATAACCTCTGCGTTCTCGGCGTCGAAGGCCACGACTCCCTCGCGGAAAAAGACCTCGTCGAATAACGCCAGCAGGGCGCGCACCTCGGTGGCCTCCGCGGCCGCCAGTTCCCCGAGCCAGGCGCCCCGGAGATCCGGATCGGCGTCCGGGGGTACCATAGCCCCGGGGGCCGCGACCGGGGGCGTTTCGCCGAGCGCCCGGATCACGTCGAGGAGGGGCGCCACCACGGCCACCGCCAATTTGACCTCAATGCGCTTCATCGGCTTCGACGACCGCGGAAAGGTGCCATTCCTGCAACGTGAAAGCGTAGGCCTCGGCCTTTTCCCGCAGCCCCGTCCAAACCACCGAACGTCCCTGCTCGTGAACCTCCAGCATCTTTCGGCGCGCCGTGGCCTCATCGAAGCCCAGCACCTTCCGAAATACGAGGACGACGTAGGACATCAGGTTCACCGGATCGTTGAGCACAACCACGCGCCAGCGACCCACGGTTGCGACCCGCTGGACCTCTTCGGGCAACACCTGGATCTTACCGCCGCTCACAGCCCCGGGCATCCGTCCCGCCTCAACCCGGCCATTAGAAGCTTCGCCCGACAGGACGGCTTAAGAAACTCCCTTGAGCACAAACTAATTCTCAGGTTAATCACTTGGGGAGAATGAGTTGCGCTATGGTGGACCCTACTGGACTCGAACCAGTGACCTTTTCCATGTCAAGGAAACGCTCTAACCAACTGAGCTAAGGGTCCGCACCGGAAGGAGAGTTAGGAAACAGTCTCGGCCCGCGGTAGCGCAAGGAAAAACCTCGGCGCTCACGCGGGCGGGAGCCCCAGCACCGCCCGCGCCGCAGCGCAGTCCTGCTGGATCTGCGCCCGCAGCGCGGCAACGTTCGGAAACGCCTGCTCCGGCCGTAGAAAACGCTCCCAATCCACGCTGAGCACCTTCCCATCGGTCCACGGGCAGTCCCCGAACACATGCACCTCCAAACGGGGCTCCGTCGCCTGCTCCACCGTCGGGCGCAGGCCATAGTTGGCCACCCCGGGTCGAGTCCGTCCGTTGGCGTCGCTCACCCGGACCGCATAGACGCCGAACCGGGGCGCCGCCGGCGGCGACCAGATCAGGTTCAGAGTCGGAAACCCCAACGTGCGCCCCAACCGCTTGCCGGTCATCACGAGCCCCTGGGAGGCATAGGGACGACCCAGCATACCGGCGACTGCCGCCATCTCCCCGGCAGCCAGCAGCGTCCGGATCCGGGTGCTGCTCACCGGCGCGCCCTGCCAGAGCACGGGCGGCGCCACGACCACGGCGATCCCTGCTTCCCGGCCGGTTTGCGCTAGCAAAGCCGCGTCGCCCCGGCGGCCGCGGCCGAAACGGAAGTTCTCGCCCACGTACAGGCCCGCCAGGCCCGGCAGCCGCGCTCGCAGCCACGACACGAATTGCCCCGCCTCAACCTCCCCGATCTCGGCGGAAAAAGGCTCCGTCAGGATCAGCTGCACCCCCAACCCCCGGAGCACCTCCGCCTTAGCCGCCGGATCCTGCATCACCCGGGTCGGCGCCGCGGGACGCAGCACGACACTCGGATGCGGCCAGAAGGTCAGCACGCCCGCGGTCCCCCCGTAGGCGCGCACTGCGGCCACCGCGCGCTGGATGACGGCCTGATGCCCCCGATGGACCCCATCGAACATCCCCACCGCTAGGTGCAGCGGAGCCGAATGGGGAGGCACCGCAGCCAGGGAGGCGAGCGCTTCCGGCGGCATAACCAAAGGCCCCGCTTAGAGCGCCACCGGGGGCACCGCCGCGGCCACGGGGATCAGCCGCCGCTCGATCTCGGGCAGGGTCAGGGCGTTGATCTGGTCCAGGGTCAACGCCTGCGCCACCCCGAACTGTCCCGCGCCGGTCCGGCGCAACGCCGCCAGATGGGCCCCACAGCCGAGGCGGTTGCCCAGGTCGTGGGCCAGGGTGCGGACGTACGTGCCCTTGGTGCACTTCAGGCGGAAGTCGAACCGCGGCAGGGCGCACCCGGTGAGGGTCCATTCCATCAAACGGATGAAACGCGGCTCGCGCTCCACCTCCTGGCCCTTGCGCGCGCTCTTGTACAGGGGCACGCCATCGATCTTCACCGCGGAATACATCGGCGGGGTCTGGTACTGGTCCCCGAGGAAGCCGTTCATCGCGGTCTGGATCTCGCCCGCGTTCAGGGGCGGCACGGGCCGGGTCTCCATCTCCTCGCCCTCCGCATCCTGGGTGTCGGTCGTCTTGCCCAGCTCCACGCTCCCCTCGTACTCCTTGTCGACGCCCATCAGGTACTGGGACACCCGGGTGGCCTTGCCCACGAGGATGACCAGCAGGCCGGTGGCCATCGGGTCGAGGGTGCCCGCGTGGCCGATGCGCTTCATCCGCAGCTTGCCGCGCAGGCGGGCCACGACGTCGTGGGAGGTGTGGTCCCCGGGTTTGTCGACCAGGAGGATCCCCTCCATTTCCTTGGCGGGCAGCAGCATGATTCAGCGGGAGGGCGCGGGCGACGTCGACAGGCGCTCGGCCATCGCGGCCAGCAGTTGCGCCTCAAAGTCCGCGGGGGCCGACGGCAGGCTGAGCCCGGCCGCGCAGGCGTGGCCGCCCCCCTTGAAGCGCGCCGCCACCAGGTCCACCCGCAGGGACGGCTCCTTGGCCCGCAGGCTGGCCTTTGCCGTGCCATCCTGGCGCCATTCGACCAGCGCGCCAATCTCGACCCCGTCAATGCACCGGGCGTAGTCGACCAGACCCTCTGTATCCTCGGAGCTGGACCCGGTCTCCTCAAAGATGCCCGCCGGCAGCACCCCGAGGCAGAGCCGGCCGCCCGCCTCCAGCCGCAGCGAGGCCAGGAACCGCTGGAGCAACCGCAGCTTGCCCGGGGTTTCCCGCTCGTAGAGCTCGAACCCCGCCTCGGCCGGGGACGCCCCCCGGGCGACCAACTCCCCCGCCAAGATGAAGCAGCGCCGGGTGGTCGCCTGAAAGCGGAACTGACCCGTGTCCGTCAGGATCCCGGCATAGAGGGCCCGCGCGGTCGCGGCATCGACCGGCAGCCCCGCGTCGAAAAAGAGTCCGGCGAGGATCTCACAGGTCGCCGCGGAAGTGCGTTCAATGAGATCCACCTCGCCGAAGCCGGCATTCGAGAGGTGATGGTCGATCACGCCGACCGGGCGCGAGTAATGGGCCTTGAGCCGCTCGCCCCCGCGGGCGTGGTCCGCGCAATCCACGAAGATCGCCGCGCGCGCCACGGGGTCGCGGAGGGCGTCGTCCGTCCGGCGGAACTCCATCCCGCCCGTCAGGTACTGCAGGCGCCGGGGAACGGGGTCCGGGTTCACGCAGATGACGTCCTGCCCGCGGGCCGCCAGCACCCGGGCGAGGGCCACCTGGGAGCCGATGCAGTCCCCATCGGGCCGCGCGTGCCCGCAGACGGCGACGGGCCGGCCGGCCACTCGGTCCAGCAGCCGGGTGAAGGCCGGCCGCAACTCCGGGAAAAAGGCTTCCATCGTCACTCCTTCCGCTCCGACGCCGGCTTCAACTTCGGCTGCCACTCCGGCTCCGGTGCGGGGGCCGGAGCCGCGGCCGGGGCGGTCCCGGGCGGCGTCACCTCGTCCAGCACCTGCAGGATCCGGGCGCCGCGGGCGGCCGAATGATCCAGCACATATTCGAACTTGGGCAGGTACTTAAGCACGATCCGGCGGCCGACCTCGGCGCGGATGGACCCGGCCTGCGCCCGCAGCCAGCGGAGCTTGGCCTCAGCGGCCTCGGCATCCCCCACCACCGCCACAAACACCCGCGCGTCCCGCAGGTCCGGCGAGACGCGGACCTCGGTGATCGTGACGTTCACTGCTTCCGACTGGTAGCGGCGGCGCAGGATGTCGCCCAGCTCACGCTGGACGAGCTCGTTGACGCGCACCGTGCGGTTGCTCATCGCCGGGAAGGGACGATCGGGGCGGACGGACCCGGCCTACAGGGAGGCCCGGACCTTCTGCACCTCGAAGCACTCGATGACGTCGCCCGGCGCGTAGCCGTTGAAATCATCCAGCTTGATGCCGCACTCGAGGCCCGCGCGGACCTCGTTGGCGTCGTCCTTGAACCGGCGCAAGGTGCCGACGCGGCCCTCGTGCAGGATCTCGCGGCCCCGGCGCAGGCGCGCGCTGGCGTTGCGGTTGATCTTGCCCTCGGTGACGAGACAGCCGGCGACAAAGCCCTTGGCCAGCGGGAAGACCTGCCGGACCTCCGCCGCGCCCGTCTTGATCTCCTTGATGTCGGGATCGAGCAGGTCGGCCATCATCTCGCGGACCTTGTCGCCCATCTCGTAGATGATCTCGTAGGTCTCGATCCGCACCCCGTGGTGCTTGGCGAGCGGCGTGACGCCATTCTCCAGCCGCGTATGGAAGCCGATGATGAGGGCCCCGGAGGCCCCGGCCATCAGCACGTCGTTCTTGGTCACGAGGCCCACCTCGATGGAGACGATCTCCAGCTGGACCTTCGTGCTCTTGATGCCGTCGAGGATGACCCGGACCGCCTCGGAGGAGCCGAAGACGTCCGTTTTGATGATGACCTTGAGGACCTTGGCCTGGGTGGCCGCGATGTTGGCGAAGAGCCGCTCGACCGAGACTTCCTTGGGTACCGCGGCGGCGGTGGTCGCCTCCTTCTTCAGGCGGAGCGTCTCCTCCTCGGCGAGCTTCTCGGCCTCGCGGGCGTTCTTGACCGCCTTGAAGGCGGCGCCGCTGTCCGGGGTGCCGGACCAGCCGATGACCCGCACGGGGGTGCCGGGGGTGGCTTCCTTCACGTTGCGACCCTGGTCGTCGAACATTGCCCGGACCTTGGCGTAATTCGGGCCGCTCACGAGGGCGTCGCCCACCCGCAGGGTGCCGCGCTGGACGATGACCGTGGCCAGGGGGCCGCGGCCGAAGTCGATCTCGGACTCGATGATCAGCCCGCTGGCCTCGGCCTTCGGGTTGGCCTTCAGTTCAAGCACGTCCGCTTGCAGCAGAATCATCTCGAGCAGCTCGGTGATGCCCTGATTCTTGATCGCGGCGACGGGGACGGTGATCGTCTCCCCGCCCCAATCCTCGGGGGCGATGCCGCGCTGCTGCATCTGGTTCTTGACCTGGTCCAGATTGGCGCCCTTGACGTCCATCTTGTTGACCGCGACCAGAAGGGCGAACCGCTCCGGGTGGGACTGCTTCTCGGCGAGGGCGATCTTGAGGGCCTCCTCCGTCTGCGGCATAAAGCCGTCGTCCGCCGCCACCACAAGGATGGCGATGTCGGTGACGCTGGCGCCGCGGGCGCGCATCTTGGTGAAGGCGGCGTGGCCGGGGGTGTCGAGGAAGGTGAGCTTCCGGCCGTTGAACTCGATCTGGTAGGCGCCGATGTGCTGGGTGATGCCGCCCGCCTCGCCGGCGGCCACGTTGGCCTTGCGGATGGCGTCGAGGAGGGAGGTCTTGCCGTGGTCGACGTGGCCGAGGATGCAGACCACCGGGGGCCGGGGGACGAGGTGCTTGGACTCATCCTCCTCCGGCTGCTTCTTTTCCTTCTTCTCCTTGGCGGCCTGCTGGGCGGCGGCGTCGCCGCGGTGCTTGATCTCGAGCAGGAAGCCGTACTTTTCGGCGACCTTCTGGGCGACGGCCTCGTCGATGGTGGAGTTCATCGCCGCGAAGCCCACCAGCTGGTTGAGCTCCGAGATCAGCTTGAAGGGCTTCAAGCTGAGTGCGGCGGCGAAGTCCCGCACCACGATGGGCGGCTTAAGATGGAGAATCTTGACGTCGCCCTGGATGGTGATGTGGGGGGCGGCGGCCGGCGCCGTGCTGCCCGGCAAGGGCGGCGCCTTGGGCGCCATCACGGGGGCGGGGGCCGGGGCGCGGGGCGGCAACGCCGGGGGCAGCGCTGGCGGCTTGGGCGCGGAAGTAGGCGCGGGCGCGACTACGGCACCCGGGCGCACAGGGGACATCACCGGCGCCGGGGCCGGGGCTGGACGGACCGGAGGAGCGTTCACCACGACCGGAGGACGGGCGACGGGAGGGGCAGACACCGGGGGAACCACCATCGGGGGGCGCGCAACCGGGAACGGGGAGACCACGGGGGGCGGAGCCGAGACCGGTTTGGGTAAAGCGGGGGGCGCCGGCGGGGCGGAAATGGGCTTCGGCGGCGGCGGGGCGGCCCGAGGCGGAGGGGGAGGCGGCGGGGGCGCGGGGCTGGCGGAGGCCTTGAGGGCGGCCGCCTTCGCCGCGGACGCGGCCTCGCGTTCTCGCTCGATGTCCTGCCGGCTCTTGACGAAGACGCCGGAGGGAAGGTTCACACGGGGCGCGGCCGCCTCGGGAGTAGAGGCTTCCGCCGTAGCAGTCGGAGCCTCAGCGGCCGGGCGACGCGCGGCGAACTCCTCGCGCAGCGCCGCGGCGCTGATGTTGTCCACGGTACTCGAGACCGACTTGACGTCCTGGCCGATGATCCGACGCTCCTTGAGCAGCGCCGTCATCTCCTTGTTGTCCAGGCCGAGCTCCTCGGCGAGTTTGTGGATGCGGATGCTCATGCGGTCGGACCTGGAAGCTACGGGTTACTGCGCCCGCGCGGCGACGCGCTGGATGACAAGGGCGGCTTCCTCGGGGCTAAAGCCGGCGCCCTCTAGGTCCGCCGCCTCCACGCCTTCAAAAAGTTCGAGCGACACGAAGCCCGCCTTGACCAACCGCAGCGCGAGGTCCTCGGCCACGCCGAGGCCGGCGACCAGCTTGCGCTTCGCATCGCCCTCCGGATCGGCGCCGACCGCACGGAATTCCTCGATGTCGATCCGCCAGCCAACCAGGCGCGAGGTCAGGCGCGCGTTCTGGCCCTTGCGGCCGATCGCGATGGCGAGGTCGTCGTTGGCGACCCGGAGCAGAATACGGCGGGCCTTCTCGTCGAGGACGATCTCGCGCGGGATCGCGGGCTTCAGGGCCTCGATCACCATCTCGCGCGGATCCGCGAAGAACTTGATGATGTCGATCTTCTCCCCGCCCAGCTCGCGGACGATCGTCTTCACCCGGGCGCCGCGCGCGCCGACGCAGGCGCCCACCGGATCGACCTTGGGGTCGGTGCTGGTGACGGCGATCTTGGTCCGGTAGCCCGGCTCGCGGGCGAAAGCCTCGATCTTGACCGTGCCGTCGGCCACCTCGGTGACCTCGAGCTCGAACAGGCGGCGGACAAAGCGGGGGCTGGCGCGGCTGAGCACGATCTCGGGCCCGCGCGGCGTGCTCTGGATCTCAAGCAGGAGACAGCGGATGCGCTCACCCGGCTGGTACTCCTCGCCCGGCACCTGCTCCTTGGCGGGCATCACGGCCTCAGCCTTGCCCAGATCGATGAAGAGGTCGTTGCGCTCGCGGCGCCGCACCGTGCCCGTGACGATGTTGCCGACCTGGTCTTTGAAATCGTCGAAGATGCGGTCCTTCTCGAACTGCCGCAGCCGCTGCATCACCGCCTGGCGGGCGGTCTGGGCCGCGATGCGCCCGAGGGAGGAGGGGTCGATCGCCTTCTCCAGCACCTCGCCGATGACGGCGCCGGGCTTGAGAGCCTGCGCCTTCTCGACGTGCAGCTCCGTGCGAGGATTGCTGACCGAGTCGACCACCTTGAGCAGGCACCAAGCCTGCAGCTGGCCGTTGCGGGGGTTGATGTCGATCCGCAGTTCCTGGCCCGAGCTGATGCCCTTCTGGGCGGCCGTCTTCAGGGCATTCGCGATCGTCGCGATCATCTCGGCGCGGGGGATGCCCTTTTCCTTTTCCATATACTCGAGGACGGAGAGGATTTCGCTGCTCATGGGCGTATGGAGATGCGGGAAAGTTGGGAAAAAAAAAGCGGGCCGCAGGGCCCACTTTCCGGAGAGAGAGTGGAGGAGAACCGCGGAGGATTCGGCTCGCCTCCGGGATTGTCAAGCCCGCCGCCCGACGCGGGGCCGCGAGGGCAGAATCTGCTTGAGCCCGGGATTTTTCACCGAAACCCTCCGCCGCTTCCTCGCGTCTTCCCCGCACCCTTACCTCATTTATGATCATTGCCCGCACCGTCCCCAGCCTCGGAGCCCCTGCCCGCCGCCCCGGCTTCACGCTGATCGAGCTGCTCACCGTCATCGCCATCATCGGCATCCTGGCCGCCATCGTCATCCCGACGGTCGGCACGGTCCGGGAGAAGGCCCAGCGCGCGGTCGACGCCAATAACCTCCGCGAGGTGCTCAAGGCCGCGCAGATCTACGCCGGCGACAACCAGGACCGCCTCCCTGATCCGATCAACATCGCCAACTCGGTGCTCAACGCCCCCCAGCTCGCCTGGAAGTGGCCGGGCATCCTGGCGAAGAACAACATCCTGACCGACCCGACCTTCTTCTTCTCGAAGAACGATCCGGCCTTCAGCGGCACGTTCCCGACCTTCATCATCCAGCCGTCCAACCAGCGCAACACGCTGCACACCTCCTTCACCTCCGGCCGCTCCCCCTCCTGGGAATTTGTCGGCGGCGTCAAGATGAGCGACCCCGCCACCACGCCTGTCATCTACACCCGCGGCCTGCAGACCAACGGCCTCTGGAGCGAGATCTCGGGCGTCTACAAGGCCACCGGCGGCTACATCGCCTTCCTCGGCGGCAACATCTCGTTCTACCCGAACACCAACAACCCGGCGCCCTTCGTCTCGAACAACCCGACGTCGACCAGCACCACGCGCCCCAACAACATCAGGCAGGCGGTGCCCTTCAACGTCACGAACGCCAACCTCAGCGCCCGCATCTACGGCATCCCGCCCGCCTCGGGCGCCGCCGGGATGATCGGCACCGCCGGCGGCACCACCGCCCAGCGCGGGCCCTGAGCCGGACCCACTTCCGGTATCTCGCTCAGTTGGGCCTGAAAGGCTGTTTTTAGGGTAAAGACCCCAATCCCCTCGCCCGCCTCACGAAACCGGAATCCGGCCCTCCCGACGGCCCACCTGACCTCTTCGCCTCCGCCGCCAGACGCCGCGGGGGCCTTTCTTTTTATCTTCAAGAGTCTGATTATCAGCAGCTAGCATCGGCTGAAAGCCTCCTCCCCCACCGATGTAAGGAGGCCGGCACCCTCCCTCCGAGAACCGCGCCCCGCCCGGACCACCGGACGATCGAACGACAACTGGAGGAGAATCGAAGGAGAAAGGCAGGCACACTGGAGGCAGACCGAACCGCCGCCGGCGCCAGCCCAGTTCAGGGCTCAAAATGAGGCCTTTAACCCCGGTCCCCCCGCGAAGCGCTATCAGGCCGCGGGGGCCAGCGACCGCCGCGGAGCCACGCCCCACCCGGTGGCCCACGCGGCCCGGATCACCGGGCGTCAAGCGGCCTTTACCCGGAATTCGTGGTCTCGGCATCCGCTTGCGGAACAAGGCGTTCTCTGCCTCCTTCGACGCTTTCCGCTTCCCTTGTTGACCACGCCGATGACTCCGCCCCGGGCCGCCAACGTCGCCGCCCCCCGCCCGGCCCCCGCCTCTGCTACCGGCGGCGTGACTTACGTGGTCGGGCACCGCAATCCGGATGCGGATGCGATGTGCTCCGCGATCGCCTACGCGGCGTTAAAGGAGGCCAAGGGTGAGACCGGCTTCGTGGCTGCCCGTTGCGGCAACTCAAACGCCCGCATCGACACGATCCTCGCCCGGTTCCGCGTCCCCCTGCCCCACTACCTGAGCGACGTCTCCCCTCGCGTGCGCGACGTGATGACCAACGAGGTGGTCCATGTGCACGAGCAGGCCACGTGCGCGGAGGCTCTAGAGCTGATCGACCGCCACCAGGTGCGGGTCCTGCCCGTGGCCAGCACCCGGCGTAAACCGGTCGGTCTGGTCAGCCTCGCGCAGCTCGGCGGCGTCTTCATCCCGCGCGTCAGCGAGCCACGCCTGATGCGGCAGGTGCACAGCTGCCTCGCCGCCATCGCGCGGGCCCTCAAGGGCCAGGCGATCCATCTGGTCGACGCCGAACGGGTCGAGGATTTGTTTGTGCGCCTGGGCACGATGGACATCCGCTCGTTCTGGAGTATCTCCGTGCGGGAGAATATCCCCGCCGAGCAGTCGATCATCATCGTCGGCGACCGCGGGGACGTGCAGCGGCGGGCGATCGACCTCGGCATCCGGGCGCTGGTGGTCACGAGCGGCCTGCCGGTTGCTCCGGAGGTGGAGGCCGCCGCCCGCGAGCGCGGGGTCAGCATCATCTCGAGCCCGTACGACTCCGCGACCACCGCCTGGGTCGTGCGCACCGCCTCCAATCTGGAACGCGTCATCGACCGCAGCTTCCTCACCGTCGACGCGGACACCCGGGTGGCGGACGCCCGCAAGCAGTTCGGGCTGAGCACGCAGGCGGTGCTGGTGACGGACGACGAGGGCCGCCTCGCCGGCATTTTGACCAAGAGCGACATCCTCAAGCCGGTGCGGACCCGCCTCGTGCTGGTGGACCACAACGAGCTGACGCAGGCGGTGCCCGGCGCGGACGAGGTCACCATCGCCGAGATCATCGATCACCATCGTCTCGGCAGCCTCAACACCGCGCAGCCGATCCTGTTCATCAACGAGCCCGTCGGCTCCACCTGCACCATCGTGGCCGACCTGTTCCGGCGGGAGGGCCTGCAGCCCTCGCCGTCGATCGCGGGCATAATGATGTCCGGGCTGATCTCGGACACCCTGCACCTGCAGGGCCCCACGACCACGGGGAAGGACGCCCTGATGCTGGCCTGGCTGGGCGAGATCGCGGGCGTCGACTCGAAGCGGCTGGCGGAGGAGATCTTCAACTCGGGCTCGGTCATTCTGGCGCAGACGCCGGACAAGGTGGTGCGCTCGGACTTCAAGGTGTACGAGGAGGAGGGCGTGCGCTTCTCGGTGTCGCAGGTGGAGGAGCTCGGATTCGGCAACTTCGAGGCCAACGCGAAGGGGATCGCCCGCGCGATGCAGGAGTTGCGCGAGGAGGAGCGCCTCGCGTTCGCGGCCCTGCTGGTCACCGACATCAACACCCAGAACTCCCTGCTGCTGGTGAAGGGCGAGAACGCGTTCCTCGCGCGGATCCGCTATGCCCGCCGGGAGTTGGATGACCTCTTTGACCTGCCCGGGGTGGTCAGCCGCAAGAAGCAGCTGATCCCCTACCTGACCACCGTGATCAAGGAGATGGCCGCCGATGGCACCCTGTCGGCGGGCAGGAGCACCTCCCCGTTCGGCCGCCGCCGCCGCTGACCCCCGCCGCCCGCCCGATGAGCACCAATCCCCCGCTCCCGGCGCCGGGCGCCGCCGACTCCCTCGAGGCCTCGCTGCTGCGGGTGCTGATGGAGACCAGCCCGGACCGGATCTACTTCAAGGACCGCGAGAGCCGTTTCGTCCGCAACAGCCACGCGCACGCCCTTTCCCTCGGCGCGGCCTCGCCGGAGGAGTGCATCGGCCGGACGGATTTCGATTACTTCGCCCGGGAGCACGCGGAGCGGGCCTTCGCGGACGAGCAGGAGATCATCCGCACCGGGCGCCCGGTGATCGCGAAGGTGGAGCGCCTGACCCGCCGCGACGGCACCCAGGGCTGGGCCTCGAGCACGAAAATGCCCTGGCGCGACGGCGCCGGCCGGATCATCGGGACCTTTGGCCTGACGCGGGACATCACCGCCGCGAAGGAGGCCGAGGAGCGGCTGAACGAGGAGCGCATTTTGCTGCGCACCATCATCGACCACCTCCCGAGCCGGCTGTACGTGAAGGACACCGCCTCGCGGTACGTCCTGAACAACCGCGCGCACCTGGCCTCGCTCGGGGCGGGTTCGCCGGAGGAGGTGCGGGGCCGGACGACGCTGGACTTTTATCCCGGGGAGCGCGGGCGCCAGGCCCTCGCGGACGACCAGCAGGTGCTGGGTGGCGGTCCCCCGATCATTAACCAGGAGAAGTCCGACTTCGGCCCGGCGGGCGACGTGCACTGGTCGCTCGTCACCAAGGTGCTGCTGCGGGACGCGCGGGACCAGGTGGTGGGGCTGGTGGGCATCAGCCACGACATCACCCGGCGGAAGCGGGCCGAGGAGGAGTTGCGGCGGCGGAGCGCGGAGATGGAGGCGGATCTGGTGATGGCGCGGCAGGTGCAGGAGGCGTTCCTGGACCGGGCGCCCCCGTTCTTCGCGGGTGGGCGGACGCCGGGGGCGAGCGCCCTGCGCTGCAGCCACCGTTACCTGCCGACGACGACCCTGGGCGGGGACTTCTTCACCCTGCTGAAACTCGGCGAGCGGCACTGCGGGCTGCTGGTGTGCGATGTGATGGGCCACGGCGTGCGGGCGGGGCTGTTGACGGCGCTCCTGCGCGGGGTGGTTGAGGAGATGGGCCCGCGGGCGGGCGAGCCGCCGCACGTGTTGCGGGAGATCAACCGGAGCCTGATGCCGATTGTCGAGCAGACCGGCCAGCCGGTGTTCGCGACCGTCTTCTTCGGGGTGATCGACCTCGACCAGGGGACGCTGGTGTACAGCAACGCCGGGCATCCGCCGCCGCTGCTGCGGGGGGCGGGCGGGACGATCCGGCGGCTGGCGCCCGAGGATCCGGAGCCGGCGGCCGGCCTGCTCGGGGACTTCGCGTACAGCCGCCACGAGGTGCCCTTCTCCGCCGACAGCACCCTGCTGGCCTACACCGACGGGGTATTCGAGGCGGCGAATGCGGCGGGCGAATTCTTCGGGGTGGACCGGCTGCGGGACACCCTGGCGACGGCGCCGGCGGGGGCGGTGATCCCGACGGTCCTCGAGCGCGTGCGGGCGCACTGCGGCCGGAGCGAGTTCGAGGACGACGTGTGCCTAGTGTGCCTAGAGGCGGACTTCGCCGCGCCGGCAGCCGGCGGCTAAAGCGGCAGGCGGCCGGCGTAGGCGGCCACCCGCTCGCAGATCTGGTCGAGTTCCGGTTTGCGGGCGCGGCAGAAGGCGAAGAGCAGGCGGCATTGGCCTTCCGAGGTCACAGGCGGATCCCCGATTCCAGCGCGAGGGCGGCGAAGGGTTCCCCGAGCCGCGACCGTGGGCGCACCACCAGGTCGAGCCGTTGCCAGCCGATCCGGTCGAGCAGGGCGGCGCGCAGCCGGAGCTCGTCGGCGAAGGCGAGGTGGTCGGAGACGACCAGCAGGTCGATGTCCCCGCCCTTGGCCTCGTCGCGGGTCCGGGAGCCGAAGAGCCAGACTTCCGCCTGCGGGTCCGCCCGGGCGACCTCCTCACGGATGGCCTGCACCGCCTCGGGGGAAAGTCTCATGCGCCCCACCCGGCCGGGCCACCCCCGGCCGGTCAAATCCGCAGTGCCGGCGGAACGGTGGGCGTGAGGGCCGCGAACAGAAGCGGTCGCCAGCCGGTCGAAAACAAGGCGTCCAGCAAGGCCAATTGGGATCCCTCGGAAGCCCAAACCGGGGCGTCTCTCCTTCCATCATCGCGGTTCGAGAGGGCGCAAATCGGGACCCACGCAATTCATTCGCGCTTGCCAAACCCCCTCGCCGAACTACTGCTCTTCAACTCCTTGCGCGCCCCGCGGTGACCCCGCTACAAGACTCCCAGATTTGGTCCGCGGGCTCCGATTCATTTCCGCATCCCATCCTCCGCTGATCCCGATGGCGTGGAGTTCTTTCCACGCCGCGCACGGCACTTTCGAAAAGACCCGGTCCCGCTCGATCGCCGGTGCCGATAGGCACCCCGATTGGGTGAATCCGACTGTAAATTCCACCTCATCCACCATATGCACCACCCACCGACTCGCCTCGGCCTACTCCTCGCCGGGCTGCTTCCGCTCAGCGCCCCGGCGCAGACCACCCCCGCCTCGCCCGCCGCCGTCGACCGCGCCACCGTCACCGTGACCAAGCCGGAGGCGAAGGAGGAGGTGATCCAGCAGGAAAAGGTGGTCGTGACCTCGTTCAAGCGGGCCCTGGAGGCGTACAAGGTCCCGATCAACGTCAGCGTCCTGACGGAGGACGCGCTGCGGGAGTACAACATCACGGACATCAAGCGCCTGATGGCCGAGAGCGAGTCCATCAACGCCCCGCTGAGCGGCGCGCGCTTCGCGGACAACGTGACGGTGCGCGGGCTCAACACCGGCAACGCCAACGCCAACAACCTGGAGCAGTTCGTACGCTCGACCCTGTCTTATTATCTCGATGATACCCCGCTGCCGAACATCGGTTTCCGGATCAAGGACGTCGCACGTGCCGAGACCCTGATCGGCCCGCAGGGGACGCTCTACGGCGCGGGCGCGCTGGGCGGCACCATCCGCTACATCACCAATCAGCCCCGCTTCGGTAAAGTCGAGGGGCGGATCACGGGGACCGTCTCGGAGACGAAGCACGGCGGCCTGTCCTTCGATGCGGACACCGTGGTCAACGTGCCGCTTTCACCGACCCTGGCGCTGCGGGTCTCGCTCTCGCACCTTGACGAAGCGGGGTTCACGGACCGGGTGGTCTCGCGTCCCTGGGCGCCGACCCCGGCCTGGATCGGCACGCCCAACGCGGGCCAGCAGCGGTACGAGGAGGATGATTGGCAGAAGGTCACCGGCGGCCGGGCCACGCTCCGCTGGAAGGCCACTCCCACCCTGACCGTAAGCCTCTCCCACGCCGAACAGGCGCAGGATGCCCATGGCACCTCGGGCACGCAGCTCTTCCCGATCGCGCGGAACCCCGAGCCGGGCGCGCCGACGCCCCTCGCCACCCGCCAGGTGTTCAATGAGCACACCATCATCTCCCCCAACGAGGAGTACGCGGACCGGCGCATCCGGATGGACTCGCTGGAACTCGACTGGGACCTGGGCTTCGCGCGCCTGGTCTCGTCGACGGGCGGCTACACGGACCGGAAGCTGGGGCAGGCCGACTACACCGCGGCCGGGAACACCTACTACAATTACATCAGCCCGCAGCTGAACATCAACAACGCCGCCTTCAACGGCCGGCCCGCGTTCATCACCTTTGACAATTACCACCGCGGGCTCGTGCACGAGACGCGGCTGAGCTCGAAGGACGCCGCCGGTCCGGTGAGCTGGATCACCGGCCTGTTCTACACCAAGACCCGGCGCAGCCTGCGCTTCAGCGAGTACGTCCCGGGCCTGGACACCGCCGGGGCGCGTTTCGTAGTCGCGGACCCGACGCGTCGGAACAACGAGGGCTACCGCGAGAACCTGCAATCCGACTACCAGGAGCGCGCGCTATTCGGGGAGGCGAACTTCCGGATCTCCCGCCGATGGAATGTGACCGCTGGCCTGCGCAGCTTCAGCTACGAGGATGATGGTCTTTCCAACATCCGGGACTACACCGGACCGACGAGCCGCCTCACCGAGCGCACCGAGTCCCAGAAGGGCCGGACCTACTTCAAGCTGAACTCCTCCTACCAGTTTTCGGACCAGCTGCTTGGCTATGCCACCTTTTCCCAGGGTTATCGGCGCGGCGGGGCGAACGGGTTCCGCGACTACGCGGGCAAGGTCGTCAGCCCGCAGGCCCGCGCCTACGAGCCCGATTCGGTGGACAACTTCGAGGGCGGACTGAAGGGATACCTGCTGAAGGGTGACCTTTACGTCCAGACGTCGATTTACGAGATGCGGTGGAAGAACCCCCAGGTGGGCTTCAGCCAGACGATCGACGACCTCTTCCCGATCAACGGCCTGGTCAACGGAGGCGACATCCGTTCTCGCGGCCTTGAGGCGGCATTCCGTTACCGGATCAACCGCCAGTGGAGCATCAACTACAAGACCTCGACCACGAGCGCGCGATTTATGGAGCGGCGCGTGGTCCCGCTCTACACCGTGCCCAGCGGGGAGGATCTGGTCACGACCGCGGGGCTCTCCACCTGGGGCGCGCCCAAGTGGAAGCACTTCGCCGGCCTGCGCTTCTCGACGCCGCTGCGGGAGGGACTCCAGCTGACGGCCTCCCTGCGGATGCGCCACGTGGACAAGCTGCAGTGGAGCAACGCGACCAACAACCTCTACCCAGCCTACACGAAGTACGATGCCAACGTGGGGCTTTACCGGGACAAGTGGGACCTCTCGCTGTGGGTGGACAACCTGACGAACAACCGCGCCCTGGTTTCCAACAACGCGGGCACCAGCCAGAGCGGTCAGCTCGGCTCGCGGGCCATCTACCTCCCGCCAATCACGATCGGTACAACGGCGTCCTACCGCTGGTAAGCGCGCCCCGCTCCGTTCTGCGAAGCGGTACGAAGCGGGTGACCGCCCTTGCCGCCCGGACCACCCACAATGGTATCCTCTGAATCTGGGGGTGGGGAGAAGACGGGCAGGCGGCAGCCCCGGGCGGCTTGCGCACGCGGGACGCTTGGCTCATTGCAAGGGGGGTCCTCGATATGGCCGACGATCCTTTCGCGCAGCGTCTCCGCCTGATCGGCACGCTCACCCGCCTCTTCCGGGAGCGGGGCTGGGACCTCGTGGTGGAGGTGGGCGCGGGCGGACCCAAGGCCCGCCGGAAAGCCGGGCAATCGCGATGAAGACGCGTTGGACGTGGGCGGAATGGCAGGCGGGGCGGGCGGCGCGCCGGGCGCGGAGCGAGGCGGTGGCTCCCGGTCCTTGCGGCCGGGCGGAGAGCAGCTCGGACCGCCGGCTGCGCGCGGCCTACGACGGCCGGCGCGGCCCCTCCGCCGGGGACGCCCCCGCGACGATGCCGGACCCAGCGCCAACGAAGACCGCGCGCAAGCCGCGCTAGCGTCGTTCCTCCATCAGGCCCACCAGGTTGCCCTCGGGGTCGCGGACGAAGGCCAGCCAGAGCTCGTGATCCGGCAACCGCGCCGCCAACCCTGGCTCCCGCTCCGGCACCGCCCCACCCGCCACCACGCGCCGATAGTACTCCTCCAGTCCCGCCACCCGGTAATACAGCACGGAGTTGCGGCCCACCTCCCCCGCCCCGTCCGGCACCGTGAGCATCAGCCGGACCGCGCCCACCCCAAGGAATGAAAGCCGGGGCCCCGCATCAAAAAGCGGCCGCAGGCCCAGCACCTCCACGTAAAACCGCTTCGCCACCGCCACATCCCGCACGGCGAGCGCCACCTGACCCAGATCCGGGGCCATGGGCGAAGACATCGGTAAAAATGACCGCAAGAACCCTCAGGGCACCGCCATCGTCACCCGGGCCTGGCCGCCACCGTGGAGCACCCGCACGCGGTCGCCGTCCATAAACAGACCCGTCGAGGCCTCCTGCACCACCGTCACGGTGCTGCCGTCCTCCAGCCGCACGGTGATCTCCTGCGCCCGCTGGCGCGTCGCCGCTTCCTCCACCGCCTGTCCGGCCACCGCGCCAGCCACCGCCGCCGAGGCCTGCACCAAAGCGCCGCCCACGCCCCGGCCCCCGCTGCCCGCCGCCGCCCCCACCATCCCGCCGCCGAGGGTGCCCAGGCCGGTGCGCCGGCCCTCGATGTTCACCTCCCGCACGCTGGTGACCACGCCCAGGTCGCTCCGTTGCAGGACGTTCGCCTGCCCCGCGGGCACGACCCGGCGGGAGGACGGCAGCGTGCACCCCGCCAGGAAAAGGCCGGCGGCGGTCAGGAGCAGCGGGACGAGCGTGGGTTTCATCGGCGGAGGGGAAACGGGGGACCTGAGGGCGGGGACGGCTTGGCGAGGGGAAGCGTTACCCGGCCCGCCCGAAGAGCAAACGGAGGGAATTGAGGCACACGACCAGCGTGCTCCCCTCGTGGGCCGCGACGCCGATGGACAACGGCACGGCCCCGAGGGTGGTGGCCACGACCATCACGAGGACCACGCCGAGGGAGAGGGCCAGGTTCTGGCGGATGATCGCCCGCGCCCGGCGGCTGAGCCGCGCCGCCGCGAGGAAGTTGTCGATGCGGTCGTGCATCAGAATCACCTCCGCCTGCTCGAGGGCCGCGTCGCTGCCGCGCGCCCCCATCGCCACGCTGACGTCCGCGGCGGCCAGGCTGGGGGCGTCGTTGACCCCGTCCCCGACCATCGCGACCACCCGGCCCTCGGCGCGCAGGGCCTGGATCGCGGCCACCTTGTCCTCGGGACTGAGGCCGGCGCGGACCTCGGAGACCCCGAGTTCCCGCGCGACCGCCTCCGCGGCGTGGCGGCGGTCGCCGGTGAGCATCACCGTGCGGATCCCGGACCGGCCGAGTTCGGCGAGCACGCGGCGGGATTCGGCGCGGATCTGGTCCCGCAGCAAGATGCGGCCGACCAGGTCGCGGCCGAGCACCCAGACCTCGCTCAGGTCGGCGTCGGCGGGCGGGAGCTGGCGCGCCCAGGCAGCCAGCGGGCCGGCCTCAAGCAGTTCCCGGCGGCCGAGCAGGAGGGTGGACTCCCCCACCCGGCCTTGGAGGCCCTGGCCGGTGAGCGAGCGGAAATCCTCGACCGGCAACTCGCGGATGCCGGCGGCCTGGGCGTGGCGGACGATGGCGCGCGCGATGGGGTGATGCGATTTGGCCTCGAGGGCGTGCGCCAGTTCCAGCACCTCGCGTTCGCGGCCGGGCGGGAAGCTTTCGCAACCGGCCACGGCGAGTTCCCCGGTCGTGAGCGTGCCCGTCTTGTCGAGCGCCACGGCGTCGACGTCGGCCAACCGTTCGATCGCCGCTCCCCCGCGGAAGAGCACCCCGTGGCGGGCGCCCCAGGCGATCGCGGCGAGGATGGCGGAGGGGATCGAAAGGACGAGGGCGCAGGGGCTGGCGACGACCATCAGGGTCATCGCCCGGTAGAAGGCGGAGCGCGTCTCGCCGTCCGGGGCGAACGCGGGCAGGCCGAAGCCGAGCCACCAGACGAGGAACATCAGGCCGGAGCCGCCGATGACCAGGTAGGTGTAGCCGGTGCCGAAGCGGTCCGTGAGGCGTTCGCTGGGGGCCTTCAGCTTCTGGGCGGTCTGGATGAGCCGGATGATGCGCTGGAGCGTGCTTTCCGCCGGGAGCCGGGTGACGTCGAAGTCGACCTGGCCCCAGAGGTTGAGGGTGCCGCTGTAGACGGGGTCGCCCGGGGCCTTGGGGACGGGGTTGGCCTCGCCGGTGAGGGCGGACTCGTCGCAGGCGCTGCGTCCGGCGACCACGCGGCCGTCGGCCGCGAAGGCCTGGCCGGGGCGGACGCGGAGGCGCTGGCCGGGGCGCACCGCGTCGACCGGGACCTCGCGTTCGCGGCCGTCGGCATCGAGGAGCGTCGCCTGTTTCGGGGCCGATTTGAGCAGGGAGCCGACCTCGCGCTGGGTGCGGTGCAGGGCGTAGCCCTCCATCGCGCCGGAGGCGGAGAAGAGGAACAGGAGGAGCACGGCCTCGCCCCAGGCGCCGATGGCGACCGCGCCGGCCGCCACCGCGAGCATCAGGAAATGGATGTCGATCGCGCGCTTCCGGAGGGTTTCCCAGGTGTCGATCGCGGCGTCCCAGCCGCCGGCGACGAGGGCGACCAGGAAGAGCCCGCGGGCGAGCCAGGGCCATTCCGGGAGGAAGTGGCTGGCGGTGGAGGCGGCGAGGCCGGCGGCGCCGCAGAGGGAGGCCAGCAGGGCGAGGAGCTTCCATTCCTGTTCCTCGGGCGCGGGCTCGGCGCGGATCTCGGGCCATTCCATCTCGCGCCAGAGCCAGAGTTTCTCGGCGGTGGGCCCGGCGAGGCGGCCGAGCTCGGTCATCCCGCCCTCGCGCCGGAGGCGGAACCCGGCGGGCGTCGGCCCCGGGGTATCGGCGCCGCGGGCGGTGACGGCGGCGATCGTGGCCGCGAGGCGTTCCTCCAGCCCCGGCACGGGGGCGCGGCCCCAAGTGGCGACCGAGACCCGCCGCGAGGCGGGCTCGATGCGGACCGCGTTGACGCCCGGCTCCTCGTGCAGGAAGCGCGCGAGGCCGGCGATCCAGTCCTCCCCCGCGCCCGGTTGCTCGCTCATCGCGGCACGCTGCGGGGACGGGCGGCGGGCGGCAATTTCAATTGCGGGCGGCGGCGGGCCGGGGCTTCCTTGCCGACCCGAGATGATCGGCCTCCGCGACGACACCGATTCCAGCCCGCCGCCGCCGGCCCTCGCGCCGGAGCTAGCCGCGCGCACCTTCGCGGCGGAGGGGTGGCTGCGCGCGTCCCTCGGCCTGGAGCACCGCCCGCAGCAGGAGGAGATGGCGCGGGCCGTCGCCGGGGCCCTGGCCGACGACGAGCCGCTGCTGTTCGAGGCGGGCACGGGCGTGGGCAAGTCCCTCGCGTACCTTGTGCCGGGGATCATCCACGCCGTCGACCAGTCGCGGCCGCTGATCGTCTCGACCCACACCATCGCCCTGCAGGAGCAGCTGGAGGAGAGCGACCTGCCGAAGTGCCGGCGGCTCTTCCGCGGCACGCCGGAGCTGGAGCGTTACGCCGACTTCCGGGCCACGGTGCTGGTCGGCAAGGGCAACTACCTCTGCACCACGCGGCTCGCTCACGCCCTGGCCGAGCGGGCGACCCTCCTGGCCGACGCCGATTACGATGAGCTGCAGCGCCTCGCCGCGTGGGCGGAGGAGACCCGGACGGGCCTGCGCCACGAGCTGCGCCCGCCGCCCCGGGCGGAGGTGTGGGACGTGGTGAGCGCCGATTCCTCGGCCTGCTCGCGCAAGCATTGCGACGGGGACCGCTGCTTTTACCAGCAGGCCCGCGCGCGCCTCCGCCAGGCCAACGTGGTCATCGTGAACCACGCGCTCCTCTTCGCCCTGATCAACGCGGGCGGCGCGCAGGCGCAGGGGGCGGCGGCCGACGCCCGCGGGGTGCTCCTGGCGGATGATTTCGTGGTGCTGGACGAGGCGCACACCGTGCCCGAGGTCGCCACCGACCACTTTGGCCTCAGCCTCTCCAGTTACAGCGTGGACCGAGCGCTGAAGTACCTCCACAATCCCCGGACGCGCCGGGGGTTCCTGCGGCGCCTCGGGGATCCCGCCGGGCCGCAGCTCGTGGTCGACGCGCTCGCGGCGGCGGAGGAGTTCTTCGCCTCGATCGCGGACACCCTGCTCGCGGCGCGGAGCGTCGTCCGCCTGCGCCAGCCGGAGCCGGTGGCGCCGGTGCTGGAGGGGCCGCTGGGGGCCCTGGAGCGGCTGTTGGCGGAGCGGGCGGACCAGATGGAGGAGGGCCGCGACCGGGACGAGCTGATGGAGCAGCGGCAGCGGCTGAAGGGCATCCAGGGCAGCCTGAACGAATGGCTGAACCTAGGCGCGCCGGGGCACGTGTACTGGGCGGAGCGGTCCGGGCGGCAGCAGACGATCGTGACCCTGCGGAGCGCGCCGCTGGAGATCGCCCCGGCCCTGCGCCAGCACCTGTTCGGCCGGCGGACGGCCGTGGTGTGCACCAGCGCCACCCTGGCCTTGGGCGGCCAGGTGGGGGCGTTCGCCCAGCGGTTGGGCGCGGGAGAGGCCCGCACGGGGCTCGTGCGGTCGCCGTTCGATTACGCGCGGAATATGCGGGTGTACGTGGCCGCGGACGTACCCCTGCCGTCCGCGAAGGACGCCCGCCTCGCCCTCGACATCCTCGCCGATTACGTGGCGTTCTGCTGCACCCGGGTGCGCGGCGGTTCGCTGGTCCTCTTCACCAGCTACACGGACCTCCGCGCGGTGGCCCAGGCCCTCGAGCCGGTGCTGCAGGCGGAGGGGCGGCCGCTGCTCTGCCAGGGCGCGGACCTCTCGCGCACGGAGCTGACCCGGCGGATGCGGGCCGCAGGCAACGCGGTGCTGCTGGGCACGGACAGTTTCTGGACCGGGATCGATGTCCCGGGCGACGCGCTGGCGCAGGTGATCATCACCCGCCTGCCCTTTGATCCGCCGGACCATCCAGTGACCGAGGCGCGCTGCGACCACCTGCGCGAGGAGGGCGGCAACCCGTTCCAGGAGCTCACCTTACCCGATGCCCTGATGAAGTTCCGCCAGGGCGTGGGCCGGCTGATCCGGTCGGCGTCGGACCGGGGCGTGATCACCCTGCTCGACGCCCGGGTGCTGGCCAAGACCTACGGCCGGCTGTTCCTCGATTCCCTGCCGCAGCCGGTCTTCACCCCGCTGTCGCGGGCGAACCGAGAGGAGAAATTTCGTCCTTTCGCCTGAGCGCCGCCGAGGGTTAACCTCTCGCAAATGCTCACCCTGCACGCCGCCGCCGCGACTGACATCGGGCGCGTGCGCCAGGAGAACCAGGATCGCTTCCTGCTGGATGCCGCCGGGCAGCTGTTCGGTGTGGCGGACGGGATCGGCGGGTTACCGGGGGGGGCGGAGGCTGCCCAGCTCGCGGTCGAGGCCGTTGCCCGGTGGATGGCGGCCGACGGCTCCGCGGACCCCGATCTGGCGGCCGCCCTGCGCGAGGCCAACGATTCCGTGGCCTTGCTGGGCCGGCGCATCAGCCCGGCGGTGGGCATCGGCACCACGCTGACCGTCGGGAGCCTCGCCGGAAGCGCGCTGCGATTGGCCCACGTCGGCGATTCCCGTTGTTACGGCTGGCGGGCGGGAACGCTGGAGCTGCTCACCGAGGACCATTCGGTTGAAAACGACGCGCGGCGTCGCCGCGCGCGGGGCGAAAAGGTTTACTTCCAGGCTTCGCACCGCGGGGCCCTCACCCGCTGCATCGGGCAGCCCCCCCCGCTGGAGGTGGACGTGAGCGTGCGCCCGCTGCTGGTCGGGGACCGCTACGTGTTCTGCACCGATGGCATCTCGCGCCTGGTCCCGGACTTGGAGCTGCGGGACCTGCTGGCCGCCACGGAGGAGCCGCAAGGAGTGGTGGATCGGCTGGTGGAGGTGGCGCTGCGGCGGGGCGGGCCGGACAATGCCACGGCGGTGGCGGTGTACGTGGAGGCTGGTTGAGCGTGCCTTCGCGCCGGGAGCATTTTGCGGCGCTGGTCGCGCGCCAGCCGAGAAATGAGCTCTTCCGGTTCAGCTTGGCGCAGGCCCTGGTGGCCGAAGGGCAGGTGGAGGAGGCGCTGGTTCACTTCCAAACCTGCGCGGAGGGAAAGGCGGACTGGATGATGCCGCGCATTCTGCTGGGCAAGGCGCTCCTGGGGCTGGGTCGCCAGGTGGAGGCGCGGCCGTGGCTGGAGGCGGCCCTGCGGCTGGCGGTCGAGCAGCACCACGAGGAGCCGGAGCAGGAGCTGCGCGCGCTGCTGGCTGACCTCCGGGCCTAGCTCCCGCGAGGGCGGCACGAGTTCAGACCCTTTCCGGCGCCGTAGCTTAAAAGCCAAAGGTGGCGGTCAGGATGAAATTCCGCGGCCGGCGCAGCTCCCAGCGGATCGGCACGAGGGCGTTCGCGGCCCCGAGGACACCCTCGGTGTCGTAATCGCCGGAGACCAGGCGGGCGCCGCTCCAGTCGAACAGGTTCTCAACGTTCAACTGGGTGCGGAGGGAAACGTGGCGGAAGATCCGGCGCTCGTGGGCCACCATCGCGCCCAGGTCCCAGAAGTCCCGGCCCTGGATCGGGCGGGCGGGGTTGATGACGCCGGTCGGGAGGCCGGCGACCAGGGCGCGTTCGAAGCCGATGGTGTTGGCGCTGCGCCAGCGGAAGTTGCCGCCGACGGACCAGCCCTTGAGGGCGCCGTCGCGGGCGAAGGTATGGGTGGCGAGGCCATTGAGGGCGTACTTGCCGTTGCGGTGCGTGGCCGCGCCCTCGATGGCGAGCTCGTCGAGGTAGACCTTCTCGGCGGCGGCGGTCTGCTGCTCAAGATAGAGGGCATCGGTACCAGCCTGCGCGCGCGCGGTGGCGCTCGTCGGATCGAGGGCGAAGGCGGTCGAGCGCTGGCCGGCCTCGACGCGGCGCAGCTCGCTGGCGAAGCGCCGCCAGGTGGCGAGTCCCTGGTAGGGCGTGGCCGTGTTCAGATAACGCCCGAGCGAGGCCAGGTGCGTGCCGAGGGTGTTCTCGTTGCTGCTGCCCGTGAGCGCGACGCGCCAGCGGGGCGAGGGATTGAAGACCACGCTCAGCTCGTAGCCCTCGGCCTGGAAGCTCCAGGTGTCGCTCACGTCGGTGGAATCGGCCGGATAGACCCCGGCCGGGGCCATCGCGGCGAAGTTCGGGTCGCGGGCGTCCCGGTAATTGGAGCGGAGGCGGGAGAGGATGTTCTTGAGGTTACCCGAGTAGGCGTTGGCGTTCCGTGCCTGGTCGGTCGCGGCGTTGGTGAAGCGGTTCGCGGAGACGGACAGCCGGCCGCCCAGCAGGGACAGGCGGAGGCCGTAGTCCTCGGTCTTGCCGGTGGAGTTCGGCGCGGGGACGTCCTCGAAGTTGCGCCACGAGGCATTGCCCACGGGGCGGAAGTTATTGGAGCGGTTGTAGGTGAACGAGAGCCACGGCAGCGCGTGCCAGACCGCGCCCAGCGTGCGCGAGACGCCGTCAGCTGAGACGCTCGGGGTGGCGTCGAGGGGGATCTCGCGCGAGGGCGAGAAGTAGCGCCGGAGCGGGTCGGTGGCGGAGCCCGGGATCGCGGGGTCGGCGAAGCCGCGGACGTCCGGCACGCCGTAGCTGCGGGTGGCGTCGCGGCGGTGGCCGAGGACGGTGACGAGGCGCCCGGCGAACCAGCGGGCCTGCCAGCCGAGGGAGGCGGCGGCGTTGGTGGAGCGGGCCTTGGTGGAATTGAGGAACTGGCGCAGGCCGAGGTTGACCGGGGCGGCGTCGTTGGCGTTGGCGCCGACGAGCGTGCGGCCGTTGAGCTGCGCGAGGTTGCGGGCCACCTGGAACTGGTCCGGGAGCGGGTACGGCACCTGGCCGTTCACGAAGTAGACCCGCGTGCGCAGGATGTGGGGGCCGCCGAGGGCGTCGTTGGTCCAGCCGGCGCCGGTGCGGCCGACGGTGGCCAGATTGAAGTGACGGAAAATATCCTGGTCCGAATCGGAGCGGCTGGTCTGGGCGAGGGCGCCGAAGTTGTGCCGGCCGAGCCAGCGGTGGCGGCGAGTGAGGTCCAGCTCGTAGGAGAGCGTGGCACGGTACTCGGCGAGGCGGGAGAGCTGGTCCCGGTACTGTCCCTGGGTCTCGGCGTAGGGCACGAGGTAGCCCGGGTTGGGCGTGCCATCCGGGAGGAAACGGTCGACGTCGATCTTGAGCACGTTGAACGAGTCCGGGGAGAACGAGCGGGCGTCGCGGGCGATGTTCCCGGCCAGCTCCAGGTGGAGGCCGTCGAGGAGGCGCTGCTCGACGAAGAGTTGCGTCCAGTACCCGTGCAGGCGCTGCGAGGGGTCGTCCCAGGTGCCGCCGTTGAGGTTGGTGGCGCGGGAGAGGCCGGTGAGGCGCCACGGGTCGACGGTCTGGTAGGAGGCCTGGCTGTTGATGCCGCCGAAGGTGTTGGGGCGGACCTGGGTCTGGAAGCGGGTGTTGACGAGGGGATTGGCGAGGGGGAGGCCGACGATCCAGGTGGGTTGCTGGGCGGCGAACTGGGTGAGGGCGGTGCGCGGGTCGAAGGTGGCCTGCGGGCGGCCGTTGGCGGCCCAGGCGAGTCCATTGGGGGCGAAGGTCACGGTGGGCCGGCCCTTGGCGCTCCATTGGAGGAGGCCGCCGTCGAAGGCCCAGACGAGCGGGGCGACGTTGCGGTTCAGGCTGTAGCTCTCGTGGTTGAGGGTGACGACCGTGTCGCGGAACGGGCGGGCGGTGACGCCGAAGGTGAGCCGGTCCTGCTTGCGGCCCTCGTAAAGGCGGAACTCGCGCTTCTCGTCGTGGAGAAGGTTGAGGCGGAGGGCGAGGCGGCCGGGGACGAGGGGCTGGTTGTGGTCGAGGGCGGCGCGGCGGGAGCTCCAGCGGTCGTACTGGAGCTGGACCTGCGTGCGGCGGGCGGCGAGCAGGGCGCGCTTGGTGGTGGTGACGGCGGCGCCCTGGGGGTTGCCGACCCCGATGAGGAGGGCGTTGGGGCCGCGGGAGAGCGTGATGCGCTCGAGGTTGTAGGCGTCGTTGGGCTCGAGGGCGGAGAAGAAGTCGTGGGCGAGGCCCTGTTCCCCGTTGTTGGAGACGAAGCCGCGGATCGAGTACTGCTGGCCCGTGCCGAAGCGGAGGAACTGGCCGGAGGCGCGGTTGGCGTCGACGTTGTCCCCCTCGACCGAGTCGACGCTCGGGGTGTAGAGGAGGGCCTTGTCGAGGGAGTTGGCGGCGAGGTCCTGGAGGAACTCGGGGGTGAGGACCGTGAGGGAGGCGCCGACGTCGCGGAGGCTGGTGCGCATCCGGGTGCCGGCGAGGGTCTCGCTGGCGGCGTAGCCGTTGTCCTTGTCGGTGGCGACGGTGAAGGGGGTGAGGACGACCGGGTCGGCCGCGGCCGGGGCGGGGCGGGCCGGGGGGGTCTGGGCGGGGGCGAGCGGGGCGAGGGCGGCGAGGAGCAGCGCGAGCGGGAGGGAGCGGGCGGGGGTCGGCATCGGCGGAGGAACGGAGGGGGAAGCGGGGTGGAGCCGAGCAGGCCCGCGGAGCGCCGCGGGGCCGCCTCGGCATCATCGGAGGCGCAGGCCGAGGGTCGAGCCGCGAATGGCGGCCAGCGGGCCGCCGGCGTCAGCGCCGCCTTGCGCCCGGCGGGCAACGGGCTTGGTTCTCCGCCTTTATGGCAAATTCCCCCCGGGTCTGGTTCATCACGGGCGCCTCGCGCGGCCTCGGTCGCGCGGTCGCGGAGGCGGCCTTGGCGCGGGGGGATCAGGTGGCGGCGACGGCCCGCGATCCCGGCGCGCTGGCGGACCTCGTGGCGGCGGCGCCGGAGCGGGCGCGGGCGCTGCGGCTGGATGTTGCCGTCGCGGGCGAGGCGGCAGCCGCGGTGGCCGCGGCGCAGGCGGCCTTCGGGCGGATCGACGTGGTGGTCAACAACGCGGGCTTCGGGCTGCTGGGGGCGCTGGAGGAACTGGGCGAGGACCAGATGCGGCGGCAATGGGAGACGAACTTCCTCGGGGCGGTGCACGTGGTGCGGGCGAGCCTGCCGCTGCTGCGGGCGCAGCGGAGCGGGCACCTCGTCTTCACCAGCGCCGCCGCGGCCATCAGCAATTACCCGGGATTCTCGATCTACGGGGCGTCGAAGGCCGCGCTGGAGGCCCTGGGCGAGGCGGTGGCGGCGGAGACGCGTCCGCTGGGGATTAAGGTCACCCTCGTGCAACCGGGGCCCTTCCGCACGGACTTCGTGGGCCGTTCGCTGGAGGCGGGCGAGGCGACGCTGCCGGATTACGCGGGCACCAGCGGCAAATTCCGCAAGCTGGTGGAGAGCACCCGTGGGCGCCAGCCTGGCGATCCGGCCAAGGCGGCCGCGGCGATCCTCGCGGCGGTGGACGCGGACTCCCCTCCCCTGCGGCTCGTGCTCGGCAAGTACGCGACCGACAAGGCGCGGCGCCGGCACACGGCCGGCCTGCGGGAACTGGAGGCGTGGGAAGGCGTGGGCGCGGCCGCGGATTTCTGAGGCGCACGCGCCCGGAACCGGCAAAGTTTGGGCTGGATTTCCCGGGGCAAAACGCCAGCTTCCGCCCTCTCCGCGCCAGAGTAGCTCAGTGGTAGAGCAGAGGACTCATAATTCTTGCGGGCCGTTTTTCGCAATTTGTCCCATGTTGCCGGATACGGGTTTTACGAGGTAAAACGGTCCGAGGCGCATTTCCCGAGTTTTCCGAAAACGGCCCATTTTTCACCTCCACTGTAGAAAACCCCTGTAGAAACATTTTGGAGGCGCGCGGGCCTTTTCGTTCCCGCCGGAGTTCTTCCGGATGAGCGGTCGCGGGGTCATGGATGGGTCCCGTCTGGGCGATCCTTCAGCCACGGTCGCGCGACGAGTCCGAGGTGATCCTCCAGGACGAAGCGGACGAACGTGCTGCGATCGAGCCGGAGCGCGCGGCGGCGTTCCTCCATCGCGGCGAAGACCGGCGGGGCGGCGAACGCCCGCGGCATTCGCTGCTCTCACCACCGGAAAGCGCCCGCGATTTGATCCAGGCCCTCGGCCGCAACCGCCGCGTCGGTCAGCGCAGCCCCGCGTTCCGGACGATCCTCACGCTCACCGGCAGCGTCGAGGAACGCGTCAAGGCGGCGGTCGAGCGAAAGGCCGCGCAGATCGAGATGATCAATGATGGGGATTTGCGCTGCGAAGCGTGACCGCCGACTATTCCCAGCCCGATTCCGCCGACGGCGAGCCGGTGTTCTGGAGCGCGAGCGGTGGACGGAACTGCCCGGACGACGACTTCGTTCAAGCCGACGCCGCGGAATCACTTTGAAGCCTCGCTGCTTGACAGCGAGCGGCCGGAGGCGTGTCCCTTAACATCATAGTGAAGACGACGGCCATCCGAACATTCGCCGGCGCGGCGCCGGAATCGGACGAGTCGCTGAGTTTCCGTCGGGATATCTTTGTTGACCGACTCTTCGCGCC
>Ga0194133_10001153_pt1 | contig 48792 bp, 53 predicted proteins | sample TA2KigOf40mmetaG_FD_155448 | JGI IMG/M metagenome (GOLD analysis project Ga0194133, IMG submission 155448) | Freshwater microbial communities from Lake Tanganyika, Tanzania - TA2015055 Kigoma Offshore 40m | ecosystem: Environmental > Aquatic > Freshwater > Lake | place: Tanzania: Lake...
CCGGGGCATCAGCGGCATCGAGGTGCTGGATGTGACCAACGGCATCTTCCGCGCGCACGAGGGCGGCATGCTCACCATGCGCACCCGGGTGGTGGTGCGTGGTCGCGATGATCTCTCGATGGCCTACACGCCGGGCGTCGCCCGCGTGTGCATGGCGATCCACGACGACCCCGAGCGCGCCTGGGATCTCACGATCAAGGGCAACAGCGTGATGGTGGTGAGCGATGGATCGGCGCTGGTGGGCCAGGGCGACCTGGGGCCGCTCGCCGCGCTGCCGGTGCTGGAGGGCCTGTCGCTGTTCATGCGCGAGCTGGCCGACGTGGACGCCTTCCCGCTTCCGGTGGACTCAGGCGACCCCGCGGTGATCGCCGACACCGTCACCAAGATCTCGTCGGTGTTCGCCGGGGTGCACCTGGCCGACATCAGCGCCCCCAACTGCTTCGCGGTGGAGGACGCCCTGAAGGGCGCCCTCGACATCCCCGTGCTGCACGGCGACGCCGAGGGCACCGCCGCCGCGCTGCTGGCCGGCGTGCTGAACGGCCTGCAGGTGACCGGGCGCATCATCGAGGACATCACCGTGTGCGTGGCGGGGTCGGGGCCCGGGGCCGCGGCGTTCCGACGCCTGGTGGATGCCGCGGGCGCTGCCGAGGTGCGCGCCGCCGAGAGCCAGGACGCCATGCACGACCTGATCAAGGGCGCCGATGTGTACGTGGGCGTGGGCGCGCCCGGGTCGCTCGGCGCAGATGACATCGCCGCCATGGCCGCCGAGCCGATCGTGTTCGCGCTGGGAATGCCCAACCCCGACCTCGATCCCTCAGACGCAGGGGGCGTGGCGGTGTTCGGCACCGGGCGGCCGGACCTTCCGAACCAGGTGAACAGCACGCTGGCGTTCCCGGGCATCTGGCGCGGGCTGCTGGACGTTCGCGCAAGCGCCCTCACCGACCAGGCCGTGATGGCCGCCGCCTGCGCGATCGCCAACGTGGTGGCCGAGGAGGGCGCCGTGGCCGCCGACTACGTGGTGCCGTCGGTGTTCAACAAGAAGCTCGTGCCGGCCGTGGCCGCGGCGGTGGCCGATGCCAGCCAGCGGGCCGGGGTGGCCCGGGTGGCGCCCGCCGCCTAGCCAGGTGGCGCCGACCGCGTAAGGGAGCCGCGGGCGCCCCGTAACGCGCTGGCACGGGCGCGCCTCCCCGCCTACGCTTGCCGCATATCCGAAACCCCGCCCAGCACGCAGCGGCGAATCCCCGTCGCCCACCCCGACCTGACGGGGAACGAGCTGCGCTACGTGGCCGACTGCATCGAGACCGAGTGGATCTCGTCGCAGGGGGCCTACGTGGGGCGGTTCGAGGACGCCTTCGCCGACTACGCCGGCGTGCCCCACGCCATCGCGTGCTCGAGCGGCACGACCGCGCTGCACCTGGCGCTGGTGGCGCTGGGGGTGGGGCCGGGTGATGAGGTGATCGTGCCGGCCATGACCTACGTGGCCAGCGCCAATGCGGCGTCGTACGTGGGGGCCGACGTGGTGCTGGTCGACAGCGACCCGGAGTCGCTGAACGTGACGACCGAGGCCGTGGTGGCCGCGGTGACCCCGAAGACCAAGGCCGTGATTCCCGTCGATCTGTTCGGCCTGCCGGTGGACGTGGCGGCGCTCAAGGCCGCGCTGCCCGCAGGTGTGGCCGTGGTGGAGGACGCCGCCGAGGCCATCGGTGCGCGGGTGCGCGGGCACCACGTGGGGACATCGGCCGACATCGCCACGTTCTCGTTCTTCGGCAACAAGACCATCACCACCGGCGAGGGCGGCATGGTCACCTGCCAGACGCCCGAGGTGGCCGCGCGCATACGGCTGTATCGCGACCAGGGGCAGGACCCGGATCGCACGTACTTCCACCCCGTGCTGGGGTTCAACTACCGGCTCACCAACCTGCAGGCGGCCGTGGGGCTGGCGCAGATGGAGCGGGTGGAGCACCACCTGGCCGAACGCCGCCGCGTGGCCGACCGCTACACGCGCCGGCTGGCCGACCTGGACCACCTGCTGCATGTCCCCCCCGTTCCCGGCGACATGGCGCACGGCAACTGGATGTTCACGGTGGTGCTCAGGCAGGGTGGGGTCGAGACCCGCGACCGCGTGCGCGAGCACCTTGCGGTGGACGGCATCGAGACCCGCCCGGGCTTCACGCCCATTCATCGCCTGCCCATGCACGCCGATGGCGGCGACTACCCGGTGGCCGACTGGGTGGGAGACAGCGCGGTGAGCCTGCCCACCCACGGGCGGCTCACCGACGACGACGTGGACTACGTGGTGGCGCGCCTGCGCGCGGCGCTGGGCGCGTAAGAGTGCGCCTGCTGTTCGTGGTGCCGCGCTACGGCCCCGAGGTGGTGGGCGGCGCCGAGGTGATGATGCGCGGCTACGCCCTGCATGGGCTGGGCGATGGCGACCAGGTGGATGTGGCCACCACCTGCGCGCGCTACCACGTGGACTGGCTCGACGACTTCCCCGCAGGCACCAGCGCAGACGGGCCCACCACCGTGCACAGGTTCCCCACCGGGCCGCGCGACCCCGAGCGCCGGCACCAGCTGCTTGCCAAGCGCAACGCGGGCTGGCACCTGACCAGCACCGAGGAGACCGACCTGCTGTTCGCAGACGTCTGGTCGCCCGAGCTGCAGCGCTACGTGCGCGAGGAGGGCGGCGGGTACGACCTGATCGTGGGCGCGCCGGCGCTGTTCGGCATGGTGCAGATGGCCAGCATGGCCCACCCCGATCGCACGGTGCTCATCCCCTGCATCCACGACGAGGGCGCCGCCTACGCCAAGCTCATCCGGTCGGTGCTGGCGTCGGTGCGCGGGTGCATCTTCAACTCGGTCAACGAGCGCCGGCTGGTGGGGCGCATGGTCACCGTGCAGAGGTCTGCGGTGGTGGGCACCGGGTACCACATCGAGGACCGGCCACAGATCACCGAGGCGATCCCTACCGGGCGCTACGTGCTGTACGCCGGGCGCATGGAGCCCGCCAAGCGCGTGCCGGTGGTGGCCGAGTACTTCACCCGGTGGAAGCGCGAGCGCGGCAGCGACCTGCGCCTGGTGCTGGTGGGTGACGGCCCCTGGAGCCCGCCGGGGGAGTATGCCGACGCCGTGGACATGGTGGGCACGTTCGACGATGACGCCCGCAGGCACATCGTGGCCGGGGCGCTGTGCGTGATCAACGGCAGCGAGCACGAGAGCCTGTCCAACCTGCTGCTCGAGGCCTGGCGCGAGGGGCGCCCCACGCTGGCCGCCGCCGGCAGCGAGGTGATGACCGACACCTCGTCGCTCTCAGGCGGTGGGCTGATGTTCGGCGACTACGGGGAGTTCGCGCTGGCGCTGGACCGCTACGAGGATGAGCCCGGCCTTGCCGACCGCATGGGGGCGGGCGGGCGGGAGTTCATGGAGCGGGAGTACTCGTGGACTGCCGTGGGCGAGCGCTTCCGTCGGGCGCTGCATCACATGCGCGACGCATAGCGCCGTGCGGCAACTGCGCGGCGGTCACGGCGCGGTTGAGCCGGTGAGCAGCTAGGCCCGGTCGTCGGGCATGGCATCAAGCCGCTGCTCGAGGGCGGCGATGCGGCGCTCCTGCTGGTCCATCATCACGTCGATGCGCGTGAGTCGCTGGCTCACGCGGTCGAAGGCGTCCTCCACCACGTGGTGCACCATCTTCTCGCTCACGCGCTTGGCGAGGGTGATCGCCTTGCCCACCAGGCCCGGCTTGCTGCTGTAGCCCATCTCGGGGCGCAGGTGAACGGGCACCGGCACGTCGGTGACGGCCTTGGCCGTCTCGGCGCGCAGGGCGGCGGCCTCGGCGCGGATCTCCTGCATGAGCGCCTGAATGTCGGCGTCGGTCATCTGCTCGGCCATGTCGCACACGGTAGCGGGCGGCGCCGGGCCTGCGGCGCGGCGCCCGGTGCCCGGTGCGCGCGGCACATGGCCCGCAGTGGCGACGGCTGCCACACTGAGGGCATGCGGCACCCCCGCGCAACGATTGCCGCCATCACCGCCCTGGCCCTGGGGTGCGGGGGCGTGGTGCTGGCTGGCTGCGGCGGCGGGGGCGGCGGATCGACCACCCCGGCCACCACCGCGGCCGACGGGCGCAATGTGTACGACCCCTCGCACAACGTGATCCGCCTGGGGGCGGGGCCGAAGTTCATCATCCGCATGCCCGACGCCGGCGCGGGGTCGTCGTGGCGCCTCACCGGCACCGAGTCGGTGGGCGGCATCTCGCTTTCCGGCATGAGCGAGGCCGGCGGCACCGGCGACTGGAACTTCGACACCATCGGGGCCGGAGGGGGCGTGCTGGAGTTCCAGAGGTTCCTGCCGGGCGCCACCGAGCCCGACGAGACCGTGACCTTCGAGGTGAAGATCAAATGAGCACCCTGACGATGAGCGGCGGCAGGCGCGCCCTGGCGCTGGTAGCGAGTGCGCTGGTGCTCACCGGCGGCGGGCTGGTGCTGGCCGGGTGCGGGGCCGAGCAGGTGAACAACGCCGCCAGCACCGCGCCGGATGGCGTGGAGACCTTCACCTCGGGCGACACCGCGGTGAGTGTGGCGCTGGGGTCGAAGTTCGTGATCTCCCTGCCCGAGACCGCCGGCACCGGGTATGAGTGGAAGCCCTCGGGCGGCACGGCCGCGGGCATCTACGTGGACCTGTTCGACGACGCCTTCGTGGCCGACAACCCCGACCTCGCCGGGTCCTCAGGCGTGCGTAACTTCACCTACGACACCGCGAAGGCCGGGTCGGGAACGCTCACCTTCGAGCTGCTTCCACCCGGTTCCACCAAGCCCGACAACACCGAGTCGTTCGACGTGACGGTGGCCGGCTAGGCACGTGACCGTGCGGCATGCCCGACGAGCCGTCGTCATCAGCGCCCTGGTCATGCTGCCCGCAGCGGGCATGGTGGTGGCTGGCTGTGGGAGTGACTCCGCCGGCACCACCGCGGCCGCCACGACCACGGCGGCGCGCAACGCGGCGGCGCCGGTGCCGCGGTACACCACGGGCCAGAGGGTGGTGGCGAGGGTGGGGACGACATTCATGATCGTGCTCGTCGAGCAGCCGTCCACGGGCTACGTGTGGGACCTCGCCGACGGATCGGACGGCGCCGGCATCGTGGAGCCCGTCGGCAACTTCCGGGGCGTGCGCGTGACCCAGGGGGAGGGCGGACCCGCCCCGCAGGTGGTACGCGAGTTCACCTATGCCGCCGTGAAGCAGGGGCAGGTAGCGCTCAAGTACGAATACAAGCGGCCCTGGGAGAGCGCGCCGATCTCCATCAGGAGCTTCGACGTGAGAGTGGTGAGCTAGCCGTGCGCTGCCTCGCCGCCACCATTGCACTGCTGGCGCTGGGCACGGGCGTGCTGGTGGCGCAGGGGTGCGGGGATGACGCGGCATCGGGGGGCGCCACGGGTGACCCCGGCACCGGCAACCTGCAGATCACGTACATCCCCGAGCCCGGGGTGAAGCCCCGCCAGGCCGACCTCGTGTGCCCGGCCACCGGCAGCGCGGCCGCGTCAGCCTGCGAGCAGATCGAGTCGCTCACGGCGGCGTTCGACCCCGTGCCCGCCGACCAGGTGTGCAGCCAGCAATACGGCGGGCCTGAGCAGATCGTGCTGTACGGCCGCTGGGCCGGCCAGCCCGTGGACACCACCCTCACGCGCACCAACGGCTGCGAGATCGACCGCTACGAATCGCTCGCGCCGGTGCTGCTGCCGCTGGTGGGGGGTCCGGGCGGGGGCTGATACAGCGAGGCTGCGCGTCGGGTCGGGCTGGCAGCATGGGCGCATGAACTCCTCCATCAGCATTCGCATCGCGGCCGCGCTTGGCGTGGCCGCCCTCGGCGCCGGTGCCCTGGCGGGCTGCGGCGGCGACTCACAGGCGGCCACCACGGGCGCCAACACCGCGGCCACGTCAACGGCCGTGGACGACGCCAGCACCGCAACGGTGACCGAGGCCAACGGGGCCACCGAGAGCGCCAGCATCTACCGGCCCGACTCCGGCACGGTGATCAACGAGACCCTGGGCGCAATCTTCGCCGTGGAGCTGAGCCAGTCGCCCAGCACCGGGTATGAGTGGAAGCAAACCGGCGGCACGGCGGCGTCGCTGATCGAGCTGATCGACGAGGACGTCGAGACCGAGGGCGACGCCCCGGGGTCGCCCGGCGCGCACATCTTCGCCTACCGCGCGAGCGGCGAGGGCTCGGGCACCCTGGTGTTCGAGGAGTTCGCGCCGGGCAAGGACACCGCGTCGGACACCGTGACCTTCGAGGTGTCGGTGGGGGCGCCGTAGGGCGCTCCCTCGGGCCCTCCGTAGTGCAGCCCTGCGGGCGTAGGCTCAGGCCATGAGCCCGGCCGGCCGCGCTACACAGGTGACCATCCCATGGAGCCCGCGCCTGCAGGCGTACAACCCGTCGGATGACGACGAGCGGCCGCTGCGCCGCGGACTCGCCTGGGACCTTCTCGGGCAGATGGGCATGCTGGACGCCCCGGGCACCCAGGTGGTGGACCCCCCGGGCATGGACGACCAGGGGCTGGTGCGCGTGCACGCTCCGGCGTACATCGCCACGGTAAGGCGCTACTCGGCCACGCCGCAGCTGGCGTTGAGCATGGAGGCATCGCAGTGGGGGTTCGTCCCCGGCCAGGACACCGTCGCGCGGGCGGGCATGCACGAGGCCGCGGCCGATGTGTGCGGGGCGTCGGTGGCGGGGGCGCGGGCGGTGTGGGATGGCGGCGCGGGGTCGCGTGCGTTCTGCCCGGCGCCAAGCGGGCTTCACCATGCGTTTGCCAACAAGGCGTCGGGCTTCTGCATCTACAACGACTGCGCGCTGGCCATCGCCTGGCTGCTCGACGCCGGGGCCGAGCGCGTGGCCTATGTGGACCTGGACGCCCATCACGGCAACGGGGTGCAGTGGATATTCCACGACGACCCGCGGGTGCTCACGGTGAGCGTGCACGAGTTCGCGTACGGGTTCTATCCCGGCACGGGCGACGTGACCGAGCGCGGCCCGGTGGGCACGCCCGACACCACGGTGAACGTGCCGCTGCCGCCCTTCGCCGGGGATGTGGCCATGCTCGCGGCGGTGGAGCGGGTGGTGGAACCCGCGGTGCGGGCCTTCGCCCCCGACGCGCTGGTGGTGCACCTGGGCGCCGACGTGCACCACGCCGACCCCCTCACCCACCTTCAGATGACCATGGCCGGCATGGAGGAGATGTACCGGCGGGTGGTGGCACTGGCGGATGACGCCTGCGCGGGGCGGCTGCTCAACACCGCGGGTGGTGGATACAACCCCGCCACGCTGGGGCGGCTGTGGGCGCTGCAGTTGGGGGCGATGGCGGGGCAGGTGCCTGATGACGAGCTACCGGATGCCTGGTGCGATGCCGTGCGCCAGACGCTGGGGCAGGAACCGCCGGGGTCGCTGCGCGAGGACCCGGGGCCGGAGTGGGACGCCGACCAGCGGGCAGAGGGCGATCGCGTGGGGCTCGAGAACGTGGCCCGGGCAGAGGCCCTGCTGGGATAGCGGCTGGCTGGCTACGCAGGATGCAGGGCGGCGCCCCTCGGGGGGAGGGCTGGCTAGCCTCCCGCGCTCCGTGGCCGCCTCCCCTCGCACAATCCGCCTCCGAAAGTGGCAGAAGACGGCCCTCGATGCCTTCCGCGCGCGCGACGGCGACGACTTCCTCGCGGTGGCCACGCCGGGTGCCGGAAAGACCACGTTCGCGCTGGCAGCCGCCCGCCAGGACCTGGCCGCGCACCCAGGGCGGCGGCTGGTGGTGGTGGCGCCCACCCAGCACCTGAAGGGTCAGTGGGCGCAGGCGGCAGAGGGGTTCGAGCTGCAGTTGGCGGATGCGCCGCACCTGGAGAGCGTCGCCGCCGAGCAGAGCCCGGTGGCGCGGCGGCGGGCCTTGCGCGATGCCAACGCCGTGCTGGTGAGGGCCATCGCCGGGGCAACGGGCATGAGCCACGCGCAGGTGAACGGCGAGCTGAACCGCCTGAGCGGGGTGAGCCGGGTGGCCGAGGCGGACGCCGATGCACTCGACCGGCGGAGGTCGGAGGGCGCGCGTTGGTTGACACGCATCAGCGCGCGTTCCGGCACCAGGGGGCGCTGAGGCGTCACATGCAGGCGTGGCACGATTTGTGCCACGATGAGCCCATGCCCGAGAAGATCGTGAGAGCGCGGCTCGATGATGAGTCGCGATTGGCGCTGCGGATGCTGGTGCGCACCGGCATGACCGAGTCGGAGGCCGTGCGCACCGCGCTGGTGGAGGCTGCGGCGGCGCGCGGCACGGACGCCGCCCTGCGCGCGGAGTGCGAACGGATGATGGCCGACCCCGACCAGGTGGCGCACACCATGCAGGTGCGCCGCGAGATGGACGAGGCCCGGGCGCCGTGGCCGGACTGAGGCGCGGCGACATCCACCGGGTGCGGTTCGGGCGTGCCAGCGGCAGGTCGCAGGCCGGGGTGCGCCCCGCAGTGGTGCTGCAGGCCGACTCCCTCTCGCCGCTCTCCACGGTGGTGGTCGCGCCGCTTTCGGCATCGGCGGTCGCAGGGCGCATACGCCCGGTCGTGGTGCTCGACGGCACGCCCTCGACATTGATGACCGATCAAATGACCGCGATCGACGTGGACCGGGTGGGAGCACGGCTCGGGCGCCTCGGCGCCGACGAGGCCGCGGAGGTCGATGACGCGCTGCGGCTGGTGCTGGCGCTTCGCTAGACGTCCCGAAACGCCGCCGGCCGGACCCCTGGGGGCCCGGCCGGTGTGTGCTGCATGGGTGCTGCGAATGCTGCTCGGCTGTGGAGCGGGTGCTACCCCAACTTCGCCAGCTGCGCGGTGGCGGCTTTGTTCAGATCCGCGGGCAGCGGGGCGTAGCCGATGCCCGCCAGCTGTCCCTGCGCCATGCTTCCGAGAAAGTAGGTGAGCACCTTCTTCACGGCCGCATTGTCGTTGCCGCCCTGCACCGCGAGGGCGTAGGTGGTGGCCACCAGCGGGTAGGCACCCTTCGCCTGGCTGTTGGCCACGTCGACCACCAGGTTGTCGGTGATGTCCGCAGCCGCGCCGGCCGCCTCGATGGACGCCGTGGTGGGCGCCACGTAGTTGCCCTCCACGCCGATGGCCGCCGTCTTGTCGGCGAGGCCCGCCTGCGTGGCGTCGGCCAGGTCGACGTACCCGATGGAGTTGGGGTTGCTCTTCACGCAGTTGGCCACGCCCGGGTTGCCGGGGTTCGCGGACACCTTGGCGGTCCACGTGGGCGTCTTGCTGCCCTTGGCACCCATCTTGTCGGCGAAGCCCTGGCTTACCTGCGCCAGGTAGGCCGTGAAGTTGTAGGAGGTCCCCGACGAGTCGGCGCGCACGCACACGGTGATCGGCTTGGACGGCAGGGTGACGCCCGGGTTGCTCGCGGCGATGTCCTTGTCATCCCAGGTGGTGATCTCGCCGTCGAAGATGCCCGCGAGCGCCGGGCCGGTGAGGTTGATGGCCTTGCTGACGCCCTCGATGTTGGTGGGCAGGGTGATGGCGCCCAGCAGGGTGGGGAAGTAGTAGACCGTCTTGCCGATGGCCTTCTGCTCCTCGGCTTCGAGGGGGGCATCCGACCCCGCCCAGGCGACGGTGCCCGAGGTGAGGTCCTTGATGCCCGCGCCGGATCCCTTGGCGGCATAGGTGCATGTCTCCGACTCCTGGCACCAACGGGTGTAGGCCAGCGCCGGGAACGTGGCGCCCGATCCCACGGCGGCGCCGGCGGGGGCCTCTCCGCCACCTGTTGCGGTGGTGTCGGCACTCGACGTGCTGCTGGAGCCGCACCCGGCGGCGATGAGCGAGGCGGATGCGACGAGCACCCCGCCCGCCACGAGGATGCTGTGCTTCATGTAGAAGAACTCCTCAAGACGCTGACGATGGGTCGCACGCTACGGGTCCGCGAGCGGCATGTTTCACCGGTGTAACACCATGTTCACAAGCTCCGGCGGCTCGGACTCGCGGTTACGCCAGGAGCGTGCGACCGAGCCGGCGCACGGGTACCCAGAACAGCACCGCGGCGAAGGCGGCGAGCACGGCCACGTGGCCAAGGGTGACCCATCCCACGTCACCCATCACCAGCTCTCGCGTGGCGGCCACCATGTGGCTGAGCGGCAGGCACCAGCCGATCACCTGCGCCCAGTCAGGCAGCGCCGTGAACGGGAAGAAGATGCCCCCGAACAGGAACATGGGCGTCATCACGCCGGTCCAGAAGATGTTGAAGTGCTCGATGTTCGAGGTGAACGAGGTGTAGGTCATGCCGAGCACCCCGAACGTGAGGGCGCCGATCACGAACACCAGCGGGCACAGCAGCGCCCACCAGCTCTCGATGAGCCCGAAGGGCGCCATCACGATGAGGAACACCACCCCGTAGATGGTGCCGCGGGTGGCGCCCCACATGTACTCGCCCACCACCACGTCGCCCACCGAGAGGGGCGTGGTGACCGCTGCCTCGAACACCCTTCGTACGTGGATGCGCACGAAGGCGTTGTAGGACGTCTCGAGGATGGCCCCGAACATCACCGCGCTGGCGGCGATGCCGGGCGCGATGAACACCACGTACGACACGCCGTCCACCGACGTGAGATAGGCGCCCAGGCCCAGGCCCATGATGGCCAGGTAGGCGATGGCCTCCACGAAGCGCGGGCCGAGCGTGGTGAGGATCGTCTTGCGCCCGATGGTGGCGTTGCGCGCCCAGAACCGCGCGGCGCCGCGCAGCGAGAGCGGCTGCGAGGTGGCGCTCAGCCCAGGCCCTCTATGGCCTCGCGGAAGTCGTCGGCCAGGCCGGCGTGGCCGTGCGCCAGTGCGGCGTCGATGCCGGCCAGATAGGCGTCGGCAGCTGCGTCGTCGTCGCCCAGCGCGGCCAGGCACTCGGCGAGATGGCCGTAGGCTGCGCCCTCGTCGGTGGCCAGGTCGAGGTAGGCGCGGTACTGCGGCACGGCATCGTCCCACCGCTCGGCCTGCCGCAGCGCCACGGCCAGGCCGAACCTTGCGCGGGGCTCATCGGGGTTCTCGGCCACGAGGTCCGAGAACCAGGCGATGCGGTCGATGGCCACCGGCTAGGCGGGGATGGCGAGGCCCACCACGACCTCGCGATCGGGGGCCGCAACGCCGGCGCGCCACGCGGCCAGCAGCGTGGGGATGTCGAGGTCGAGTCCGGTGAGGGCGGTCACGACCTTCTCCTCGGAGAGCGTTTCGGCCCGGAGGAGCTCCACGGCGATGAGCCGATCGTCTGTGTCGTAGTGCGGGAGGGTCGGGTAGGTGTCGTCATCAGCGCCCACGCCCGTTGTTGCAGGGGGATCGATGACGTCGATCCAGATGGCGTGCGCCTCGCTGTCGTAGAGCGCTCTCACGGTCGTCTCCCCCTCTCCCCGAAGTTGGTCATCACGAAATCGGGCTCATCCCTGGCGAAGACCGCCGTCACGCGATGGCCGCGGATGAAGCCCGTGACCTCGATGTTGCCCCGGTCGTCCTGAGATATCCAGCCCGAGTCGATCAAGACGGAGGTGGCGATGTCATCCGCCGAGAGCCGGAAGAAGCGCAAGCGATTGCGCTCGTGGCGCGTGAATCTCACCCCTCGATGGTCCACCGGCGGATGTCATCAAGGGCAGTAGCATCGCAACGAACACGACACGAAGTTGTGTCAACGAAGCCTTGGGGGTGGTCCCCCTGCTTTCGGTTAAGTGCCTGACACCGGGGCTCTGGGGGCTTGTGCGCTTTCGTCACGAGAATGTTACAAATGGTACTTGGGGGACCCCTGAGATCCCCGTTGCCATGAGGCAATCCGCACGATGGTGCGCTTGTGCGCGACCGCTGTTAGGGTGACTCCGTACCGCCCGGTGGTACACACCATCGGAACACTGCGGCGACTGCGGAGAGGCCGGTCCCTTTGGACCTATATACCTGGCTTCCACTCCTGATCTACATCATCCTCGGCGGCGGCGTCGCCGTGGCGCTGTTCACGTTGTCGACCATCGGTCGCAAGCGCCCGAACCCGACCAAGGAGCTGCCGTTCGAGAGCGGCATCCTCACCGTGCAGCCAGTGAGGCAGCGGTTCTCGATCGACTTCTACCTCACGGCCATGCTCTTCATCGTGTTCGACATCGAGCTGGCCTTCCTGTACCCGCTCGCCGTGGTGCTGCAGGACTTCGGCACGGTCGCGGTGGTTGAGCTGGCGGTGTTCATGGCCATCCTCACTGCGGCGCTGGCGTACATCTGGAGGAAGAGGGCACTCGAATGGCGCTGATCCCGCCTCCCGGCGCGCCCATCCGCCGCGCGCCCCGCACCGACGACCACATCGACTGGGACCTTCGCGACCCGCTCACCGCCGAGGTGAGCAAGGGCCTGCTCACCACCACGGTGGAGAAGGCCATCGCCTGGACCCAGACCTCGGCCATCTGGCCCGCCACCTTCGGCCTGGCCTGCTGCTCGATCGAGATGATGCACACGCTCAGCCCCCGCCTCGACATGGGCCGCTTCGGCGCCGAGTACTTCCGCGGCACGCCGCGCCAGAGCGACCTGATGATCGTGGCCGGCCGCCTCACCCAGAAGATGGCCCCGGTGGTGCGCCACATCTACGACCAGATGCTGGAGCCCAAGTGGGTGATCAGCATGGGCGCCTGCGCCAGCACCGGCGGCGTATTCAACAACTACGCCGTCGTGCAGGGCGTCGACAAGATCCTGCCGGTCGATGTGTACGTGCCCGGTTGCCCTCCCCGGCCCGAGGGCCTGATGGAGGGCATCGACGTGCTGCGCAAGAAGATCGGCGTGAACGGGCAGGTCACGTCCACGGAGCTCATCGCCCAGCGCCGCGCCGAGCGCGCGGAGTGGGAGAAGGAGCACGCCGCCGAGCTCGAGGCGCTTCGCGAGATGTCGGCCGGGCATGACGTGCTGCAGGCCGGCGAGGCCCCCGTGGTGGAGCCCATGGTCGCCGCGGCCGAGGCCGAGGCGCTTGCGCGCTATGAAGCGGAGCAGGCGGCCGACGACACGGCGACAGCCGTGGCGCAGCCCGGAGACAAGGCGCCCGACGCCGGTGGCGACCGGGCCGGTGGCGACGGGGACGTGCGCGCATGAGCGACGTGTCGGCGCAGATCGAGATGGCCTCGCCCGGGGCAGTCGTCGGCGAGCACGAACTCCTCGGCGAGCTCACCGTGGAGGTTCAGAAGGAACGCATCGTGGAGGCCTGCCGGGCGCTTCGCGACGGGCCGTCGCAGTACGTTCTGCTGAGCGATATCACCTGCGCGGACTTCCCCGACGAGCCCGGCCGGTTTCGCCTGGCGTACGAGCTTACATCGCTGGCCACCGGTGCCCGCGTGCGGCTTCGTACATGGGCCGGCGCGCTCGACCCCGAGATCGAGTCAGTCACTTCCGTGTGGCCGGGGGCCAACTGGATGGAACGCGAGGTATACGACATGTTCGGCGTGCGCTTCAACGGCCATCCGGACCTGTGCAGGATTCTCAACCCCCTCGACTGGGATGGCCATCCGCTCAGGCGCGACTACCCCATCGGCGGCGAGGAGGTGCAGTTCTCGGACGCCGTCTAGGCCCCGCGACCTGCCACGACCATGAGCACCACCGACCCGCGCACCGAGAACTTCCCGCTTGCCGCCGAGAGCCGCGAGGCCACCCTGGCGGCGCTTCGCGAGGAGCGCGGCCTCACCCCCACCGAGCGGGTGATCGCCAGCGTGGAGGCCTACACGCCGCAGGAGGCGGCTGAGCGCACCCTGGCCAACGAGATGCTTGCCGACACCCGCCCGGGCGTGCGCGCCCCGCTGCTCATCAACCTCGGCCCCAACCACCCGAGCACCCACGGCGTGCTGCGCCTCATCGTGGAGCTCGACGGCGAGGTGGTGAAGGAGGTCACGCCGGTGATCGGGTACCTGCACACCGGCATCGAGAAGCAGTGCGAGAACAAGACCTGGTGGCAGGGCGTCACGCTGGTCACCCGCATGGACTACCTGGCGCCCTTCGCCAACATCAAGACCTACACGATGTCAGTGGAGAAGCTGCTCGGCATCGAGGTGCCGGGGCGCGCGCAGTGGATTCGCGTGCTACTGGCCGAGCTCAACCGCATCGCGAGCCACCTGGTGTGGCTGGGCACGTCGGGCCTCGAGCTCGGCGCGATGAGCGTGTTTTTCTACTGCTACCGCGAGCGCGATGAGCTGCTCGACCTGTTCGAGATGGTGTCGGGCGAGCGCATGAACCACCGGTATTTCCAGGTGGGTGGCTGCGCGCAGGACCTTCCCCCGGGGTTCATCGAGCGCCTGCAGGCCTTCATCGACGAGATGCCCCGGCGCATCGACGAGTACGAGGCGCTGCTGACCGGCAACCCGATCTGGAAGGACCGCATGAAGGGCGTGGGCGTGCTGCCGGCGGACGACCTGATCGCCCTCGGCGTGACCGGCCCCACCCTGCGCGCCGCCGGCGTGCCGCACGACCTTCGCAAGACCAACCCCTACTCAGGGTACGAGCACTTCCAGTTCGAGGTGCCCACCGCCACCGAGGGCGACTGCTACGCGCGCTACCTGGTGCGCGTGCGCGAGATGCGCGAGAGCCTGCGCATCATCCAGCAGGTGATCGACGGCCTGCCCGAGGGCCCCACCATCGCGGACGACCGCAAGGTGGTGCTGCCCCCGCGCGAGGAGCTCGCGTGGTCGATGGAGGCCCTCATCCACCACTTCAAGCTGGTGAGCGAGGGTTTCAAGGTGCCGGCCGGCGAGGCCTACGCCCCCATCGAGAGCCCGCGCGGCGAGATGGGTTGCTACGTGGTGAGCGACGGCGGGCCCAAGCCCCACCGCGTACACATGCGCGACCCGTCGTTCGTCAACCTGCAGGCCACCGCGCCCCTGTGCCGCGGCAACTACCTGGCCGACCTCATCGCCATCGTGGCCACGCTCGACCCCGTGATGGGGGGCGTCGACCGATGACCATCGCCGAGATCGAGGAGTACCTGGCGCCGATGCGCGGCGAGTACGCCGACCCCAGGTCGCTCATCCTCCCCGCGCTGCGATACGCACAGGGCCACGTGGGCTGGCTTCCGGCGGAGTCGATGGCCGCCGTGGCCGAGGCCACCGGGTTCTCGCAGGCCTACGTGGAGAGCGTGGCCAGCTTCTACGACCGGCTCTACCTCGACGAGACCGGGCGCTACTGCATCAACGTGTGCGTGACGCTCTCATGCATGCTGCGCGGATCGGATGAGCTGTTCGGGCACATCGCCGACTACCTGGGGCTGGACGGCGAGGGCACCACGGCTGACGGGATGTTCACGCTGGCCAAGGTGCAGTGCATCGGGGCATGCGACCGCGCACCCTGCCTGCAGGTTGATTCGGGCATGCAGCTGGGCCCGCTGGAGGCGGCCGACGCCACGTGCCTGATCGACGACCTGCGCGCCGAGCCCGCGCCCGCGAGGTACGACCGCTAGTGCCCGAGCTCAACGCCGTCTACCGCCACCGCGAGTTCGGTGACCATCTCACCACGCTTGCCGCCTACGAACGCGCTGGCGGCTACCTGGGCCTGAAGGAGACGCTGGAGATGCCTCCCGACGACGCGCTGTACGCCTTCCACCGCTCAGGCCTGCGCGGCCGTGGCGGCGCCGGGTTCCCCATGGGTCGCAAGGCGTCGTTCCTGCCCAAGGACGCCGGCAAGCCCACCTATGTGGTGTGCAACGCCGACGAGAGCGAGCCCGGCACCTTCAAGGACCGCGAGATCATCGAGCACAACCCCTTCCAGCTGATCGAGGGCATCACCATCGCCTCGTACGCCGTCGGGTGCGAGCGGGCCTACATCTACATCCGCGGCGAGTATGAGAGCCAGGCCCGGGTGCTGGATGACGCCATCGCCGAGGCGCGGTCGGCCGGCAGGCTGGGCCCCGACGCCCTCGGCCCGGGGCGGCCGTTCGACATCACGGTATACCGCGGGGCGGGTGCCTACATCTGCGGGGAGGAGACGGCACTGCTCGAGAGCCTCGAGGGCAAGCGCGGCCAGCCCCGGCTGAAGCCGCCGTTCCCCGCCGTGGCGGGCCTGTACGGCTGCCCCACGCTCATCAACAACGTCGAGACCCTGGCGTCGCTGCCGCCCATCATGCACCGCGGCCCCGACTGGTACGCCGCCATGGGCAACGAGAAGAGCCCGGGCACCAAGGTGTTCTCGGTGTCGGGGCACGTACTGAGCCCGGGCAACTTCGAGATCGTGCTCGGCGAGACCACCCTGCGCGAGCTCATCTACGACATGGCCGGTGGTTTGCGCCCCGGACGCGAGGTGAAGGCCGTGTGGCCGGGAGGGTCGTCGGTGCCGGTGATCGGCGCCGACTCGCTCGACGTGATCCTCGACTACGAGGCGCTGAATGAGGTGGGCACCTTCCTGGGCAGCGGCGGGTGCATCGTGATGGACGACTCCGGGTGCATCGTGCGCGCCTCGTGGCGCCTGGCGCAGTTCTACCGCCACGAGAGCTGCGGCAAGTGCACGCCATGCCGCGAGGGCACCGGCTGGCTTGCCAACATCCTGGGCCGCATGGTGCGGGGCGAGGGCCGGGGCGACGAGGACATCCGCCTGCTCGAGAGCCTGTTCGGGCGCATCGAGGGCCGCTCGCTGTGCCCGCTGGCCGACGGCGCGGTGATGCCCATCCAGAGCGCGCTCGAGCTGTTCCGCGACGAATTCGAGCGCGTAGCGCGCGAGGGATCACCCCGTCCCGTGCCGATGACGGAGGCTCCTGTTGGCTGATGCTCCCGACACCCCGGGCGACATGGTGACGCTCAACGTGAATGGGCGCACTATCGAGGCGCCCAGGGGCACCATGCTGGTGGACGCCGCGAAGGCCGCTGGCATCGAGATCCCGATCTTCTGCTACGAGCCGCGCCTGGGCGCGCCCATCGGCGCGTGCCGCATGTGCCTCGTCGAGATCGAGGGCATGCGCGGGCTGCAGACCGCCTGCTCCACGCCCGTGGCCCCCGACATGGTGGTGCACACCGAGAGCGAGGTGGCGAAGGACGCCCAGGACGGCGTGCTCGAACTGCTGCTGGCCAACCACCCGCTCGACTGCCCCGTGTGTGACAAGGGCGGTGAGTGCCCGTTGCAGGACCGCACCTTCCGGTTCGGCCCCGGCGAGACCCGCACGGTGGAGCCCAAGCTGCACTTCCCCAAGCCGCTCGACCTCTCGCCGCTGGTGGCGCTCGACCGCGAGCGGTGCATCGCCTGCTACCGCTGCGTGCGCTTCAGCCAGGAGGTCGCAGAGGACGGCCAGCTGACCTTCCAGGAGCGCGGTGACCACGCGGAGATCGCCACCTTCAGCGGCGACCCCTACGAGGGACGGTTCACCGGCAACACCATCGATCTCTGCCCCGTGGGCGCGCTCACCAGCAACCCGTACCGGTTCGTGAGCCGCCCCTGGGACATCAAGAACACCCCGTCGGTGTGCGCAGGGTGCTCGGTGGGTTGCAACCTCGAGGCCACCGAGCGCGACAACGAGGTGAAGCGCCTCACCGGTCGGCCCGAGCCCAACTTCGCCGTGGAGGAGGGCTGGATCTGCGACCGCGGTCGCTGGGCCTACCCGGCGCTTCGCAGCCCCGAGCGCATCGAGGCCCCCGTGCTGGTGGACGCCGTGGGGCGGCGCAAGGTGCTGCTCGACCGCGCGGTGAAAGAGGCCGCCGGCATGCTGGGCGCGCCCGGCCTGCGCATTGCGGTGCTGCTGGGCGAGCCCATCACGGTCGAGGCCGGGTTCCTGGCCACCGAATTCGCCGAGCGTGCCGGCGACGGCCGGGGCCTGGTGCGGCGCATGGGAATCCCGGGCCACGGGCTGGACGCCCTGCGCGCGCTTCCCGGAGCGCAGATGGACCACATCGATGGCGCCGACGTGGTGGTGGTGGTGGGCGGCGACCCATGCACCCAGCACCCGGTGGCCGAGCTTCGCCTGCGCAAGGCGCGCCGTCGCGGCGCGCGCGTGGCGCTGGCCGGCCCGCGGCCCACGGCGCTCGACCCCGCGTGCGAGGTGATCCGCACCACGCCGGGGCACCTGCTCGACGCCGCCCCGGTGATCGCCGAGATGCTGGGCGCCGCGGAGCGGCCCATCGTGCTGTGGGACGAGGCCGACCTGGCCGCCGAGCCCGGTGCTGCGGCCACGCTGGCGCAGGAGATCGAGGCCGTGCCCGCCGCCCGGGCGATCGAGATGGCGTCAGACGTGAGCGGCCCCGGGCTGCGCGCCCTGGGCATCGCCACGGCGGGCGACATGCTCACCGCCATGGAGGCCGACGAGGTGGACCTGCTCGTGACGATCCAGGCCGACCCCACCACCGGGCCCGAGGGCGCGCGGTGGTCGCAGGCCATCGAGGGCGTGCCGCGCCTCATCGAGATGAGCACCTATCGCACGGGGCTGACCGACCGCGCCGACCTGGTGCTGCCGCTGCTCACCGCGCTGGAGGACGAGGGCGTGCTGGTGAGCATGGCCGGCCGTGCCCAGCGCATGCGCCCGGTGGCGCGCGAGTGCGCCGGCGCCGCCAGCGCCTGGGAGCTGCTGATCGCCCTCACCCACCGCCTGGGCAGGCCGGTTCCCGACCGCACGCCGTCACAGGCCTTCGCGCGCCTCGCGGCTCAGCACGCGCCCTTTGCGGGGCTCGACTACCGCGAGCTCGGCACCACCGGCGCCGTGATCAGGCAGAGCGCGGTGCCGGGTGCAGGCGCGAGTGCGGGCGGCGAGGCGGGCGCTGGCGGCGCCGGTGCGCGCCGAGAGCCCGAGGGCGAGGGCCTGTTGGTGATCCCGTGCCGACCGGTGTTCGGCGACGCCACCGCGCACCGCAGCGACGCACTTGCCAGCGTTGTGGAGCCCACCCGCGTGGGCCTGGCGCCGGTGGACGCCGAGCGGCTGGGCGTGCGCACCGAGGCCCGGGTGCGCATCGCGACCCCGCATGGCCAGGCCGTGCTGCCACTCGAGGTGGACTCCCGCCTGGCCGAGGGCGCCGCGTATCTGTTCACCGGCGACCCGCACCGGGGCGCCACCGCGCTGCTGGCCATGGATGGCGGCCCGGTGCGCGCCGTGGTGAGCGTGGCCCAGCGCGAGGAGGTGAGCACCTGATGCCGCCGCAGGAGGTCGTGCTCACCATGATCATCCAGGCCATCGTCGTGGTGGCCGTGGTGTTCTCGTGCTTCGCGGGCCTCACTGTGATCGAGCGCAAGCTCATCGGGCGGTTCCAGGCGCGCCGCGGCCCCAACCGCGCGGGCCCGTTTGGCCTGCTGCAGCCCCTGGCCGACATCGGCAAGCTCGCCTTCAAGGAGGACTTCGTCCCGGCCGGCGCCAACCGCTGGGTGTTCCGCCTTGCGCCGATGGTGCCGCTCATCGCCGCGGTGGCCGCGCTGTCGCTCATCCCCTTCGGCGGCGTGCATGAGTGGTTCGGCCACACGGTCACGCTGTACGGCACCGACCTCAACGTGGGCGTGCTGGTCATGCTGGCGCTCTCGGGCCTGGGCTTCTACGGGCTGATCCTCGGCGGCTGGGCCAGCGGCAACAAGTACTCCCTGCTGGGCGCCGCCCGCAACGCCGCGCAGTTGGTGTCGTACGAGGTGGCCATGGGCCTCTCGATTCTCGGCGTGGTGATGATCAGCCAGAGCCTCTCGCTGGTGGACATCGCCGACGACCAGGCGTCGGGCCTCTGGTACATCCTCTTCCAGCCCGTAGCGTTCGTGGTGTTCATGATCGCCGCCTTCGCCGAGACCAACCGCACGCCGTTCGACCTCGGCGAGGCCGAGAGCGAGCTGATCGCGGGCTACAACCTCGAGTACGGCTCGGTGAAGTTCGCGATGTTCCTGGCGGCCGAGTACGTGGCCATGATCGTGATCTCGGCATTCGCCGCCACGCTGTTCCTGGGCGGCCCAGACGGCCCCTGGCTGCCGGGATTCATCTGGCTGGGCATCAAGATCGCCGTGCTGCTGTTCATCTTCATCTGGGTGCGCGCCACGCTGCCGCGCTTCCGGTACGACCGCCTGATGAAGTTCGGGTGGAAGGTGCTCATCCCGGTGTCGATGGCCAACATCCTCGTCACGGCCATCGCGGTTGGAACGGTGTTCGCGGGCTAATGGGCGTGCTCGATCCGCTCAGGGGCTTCGGGGTGACGTTCCGGAACCTTCTCACCACACCCGTCACCATCGGGTACCCCGAGCACAAGACGCCCGTGTACCCGCGCTTCCGCGGCCGGCACCGGCTGTGGCAGTTCGAGAACGGCCTCGAGAAGTGCGTGGGCTGCTCGCTGTGCGCCGCGGCCTGCCCGGCCGACTGCATCCGCGTGGTGGCCGAGGAGAACACGCCCGAGAACCGTGTGTCGGCGGGCGAGCGCTACGCGCGCATCTACGAGATCAACATGGCGCGCTGCATCTTCTGCGGCTACTGCGAGGTGGCGTGCCCGTTCGACGCCATCACCCTCGAGCACTCGTACGAACTCAGCGAGTACACGCGCGAGGCGCTGATCTACGACAAGGACATGCTCCTGGAGCCGGCCCCCAAGCAGCCGCCCGTGCGGCCGAACGCTCCCGGCGACCCCTCCCCGGCGGCCGACACCTAGTGCCGGTGGCCACACTCACGCCGGGCGAGCCCATGCTGTTCATGGGAGAGGGATTCCGCGTGCACGCCACCAGCGCCACCACCGGCGGCAGGTTCCTGATCGCCGAGATCATCTCGCGCCCCGCCGGCGGCCCGCGCCACCTGCACAGCCACGAGGCGGCCGAGCAGTACATGTGCCTGGACGGCGTGATCACGGTGATCACCGAAGACGGCGTGCACCGGCTGGCCCCGCTCGAGAGCCTGACGATCCGTCCGTGGCTCGCGCACACCTACCGCAACCTGGGCGACTCCCCCGCCCGGCTGCTGTGCACCCTCTCGCCGCCTGATGACATGGAGGCCTTCCTGCTCGCGGTGTGCGAGCCGGTGAGCGACCCCGGCGCGGCGCTTCCCGAAGTGACCCGCGAGCAGAGCGACCACGCCATGGCCCTGGCCGCGCGGCACGGCATGCGCATCCATGGCGAGTACGACCCATCGGTGCTGGGGCACGGGGCGGTGCCGCGTGGGTGAGCAGGTGCTGTTCGCGGTGGCGGCCATTGGCACGCTGGGCTTCGGCGTGGGCGTGGTGTTCTTCAAGGACGCCTTCCGGGCGGCGGTGAGCCTGATCGGCACGCTGCTGTCGGTGGCGCTCTTGTTCATCGCGCTGCTCGCGCCATTCGCCGCGGCGATCCAGGTGATCGTCTACGCCGGCGCCATCGTGGTGATGTTCCTTTTCGTCATCGCCTACCTGGGCGATCGCGGCGCGCTGCCCGGGCCCGACCGCCTCGACCGCTGGCAGGTGTTCGGCTGGCTCGGGCTCATCGGGCTCGGCATGTTCGGCACCGTGGCCATCCTCGACTCCACCGCGGGCCCCGCGCGACCCGCACCCGACACCACCGACGTCGGATCGCCCGCCAGCATCGGCGATGCCTTCCTCTCATCGCACCTGCTGGCCTTCGAGGTGACCTCGCTGGTGCTGCTGGTGGCGGCCGTGGGCGCGGTGGTCCTCGCCAAGGGCGCGGTGCAGGGCGAGGGCGGGCGATGACCGGGGCCCGCCTGTGACCGTGCCGATCGCGGCATACCTGGCCCTGTCGCTCGGCCTGCTGGTGCTGGGGCTCATCGGCGTGATGCGCCGTCGCAACCCGCTGATGCTCCTGCTCTCGGTGGAGCTCATGCTCAACGCCGGCAACGTGGCGCTCATCGGGTTCTCGCGCCAGTGGGATGACCCCTCGGGCCAGGTGTTCGCGCTCGTGGTGATGGTGGTGGCGGCGGCGGAGGTGGTGATCGGCCTCGGGCTCACCGTGGCGATCTTCCGCAACCGCACCAACCTCGACGTCGATGAACTGTCGGCGATGAAGGGCTAGCCCGTGGCCACCGCGCTCGCATGGATCGTGCTGGTGGTGCCGCTGATCAGCGGCCTGGTGCTGGCCGGCTGGCCCACGGAGCCGCCGCACGCGGTCACGCGCGTGCTGGGCGTGGGCAGCATCCTCCTCGCGTTCATCCTGTCGGCAACCATCTTCGCCGGGCTGCTCGGCAACGCCGCCGACGACCGGGCGTTCACCTCGAGCGCATTCGAGTGGATCTCCATCGGCGGCGTGGACGTGAACCTGGCGATCCTCGTCGATCCGCTGAGCGTGATGATGATGCTCATCATCACCGGGGTGGGATTCCTCATCCACCTGTACTCGGTGGAGTACATGGAGCACGACCGCGACTACCGGCGGTTCTTCGCGTGCATGAACCTGTTCGTCTTCGCGATGTTGCTGCTGGTGCTCGCCGCCAACTTCTTCTTCCTCATCGTGGGCTGGGCGTTCGTGGGCCTGGCGTCGTACCTGCTCATCGGGTTCTGGTACCAGCGACCCTCGGCGGTGGCCGCCGCCAAGAAGGCGTTCGTGATCAACGTGATCGGCGACGTCGGCCTGGTGCTGGGCGCCTTCCTGGTCCTGCGCACCCTCGGAACGCTCGACTACGGCGAGGCCTTCGCCAGGGCCCCCGAGATGGGCGCGCAGTCGGGCACCGCGCTGGCCATCTGCCTGCTGCTGTTCGTGGGCTCGGCCGCCAAGAGCGCGCAGGTGCCGCTGCACACGTGGCTGCCCGACGCCATGGAGGGCCCCACCCCGGTGAGCGCGCTCATCCACGCCGCCACCATGGTCACCGCCGGCGTGTACCTGATCGTGCGCTGCCATGCGTTCTTCGACCTGTCGTGGCTGGCCGGCGACATCGTGGCCTTCGTGGGCGCCATCACCCTGCTGCTGGCCGCCACCGTGGCGCTGCAGCAGGTGGACATCAAGCGCGTGCTGGCCTGGAGCACCGTGAGCCAGGTGGGCTACATGGTGATGGCCGTGGGCCTGGGGGCGTATGCCAGCGGCATGTTCATGCTCATGGCGCACGCCTTCTACAAGGCGGCGCTGTTCCTGGCGGCGGGCATCATCATCCACGCCCTGAACGACGAGCAGAGCCTCGATGCGATGGGCGGGCTTCGCAAGTACCTGCGAGTGGCGTTCTTCGGCATGGGCGCGGGCTGCCTGGCAATCGCGGGCGTCCCCGGCTTCGCGGGCTTCTTCGCCAAGGACGACGTGCTCTCGAGCGCCCTGGCCTACGGCGGCTTCGGGATGTTCTGCTGGGTGGTGGGCGTGGTGGGGGCGTTCCTCACCGCGCTGTACATGTTCCGGCTGCTGTTCCGCGCGTTCTTCGGCCCCGGGCCCGATGGCGGGTACGACCCCACGCCCCACCCGTCGCGCTGGTGGATGTCGGTGCCCGTGGTGATCCTGGGAATCCTCAGCATCGTGGGCGGCTGGCTGCAGGTGCCCTTCGGCTGGCGCGGGCTCGACAGCTGGCTCACGCCGGTGCTGGGCACTGGCGCCGAGATCATCGAGCCCACCCACACCGCCGAGGTGATCACCATCATCGTGTCGCTGGTGGCGGCCTTCGGCGGCATCGCGCTGGCCTGGTGGCTGTTCGGCGCCGACCCGGAGCGCAGGAAGCGCCTGGCAGGCGTTGCCGCGGGCCCGCTGCGCGTGATGGGCGACGCCTGGGAGTTCGACCGGGCCTATGACGACCTGTTCGTCGATCCCGGCCGCGAGGTGGCCGACGTGATGGCCACGAAGGTGGAGCCCGATGGCCCACAGGGGCTGATCACCGGCACCGTGGCCGTGGTGCGCGGGGCGTCGCGCGTGGTGAGCGCGTCGCAGAGCGGCATGGTGCGCGCCTACACCTTCTGGATGGTGCTGGGCATCAGCCTGGCCGGCATCGTGATCGCCCTCGTGCTGGCGGGGACGTCCTGATGCCCTGGGTGTCCACCCTCATATTGATCCCGCTGGTCACCGCGCTGGTGCTGGCATTCGTGCCGGCGCGCGATCGGCGCACGGCGCGGGGCATCGTGCTCGTGGGGTCGTTCCTGGCCCTGGCGGCATCCATCGTGGTGCTGGCGCTGTTCGACCGCGACCTCGCGGTGCTGCAGCAGGTGGACCACCTCGACTGGATTCCCGCGGCCGGGGTGTCGTGGGATGTCGGGGTGGATGGCATCTCGATCTGGCTGGTGCTGCTCACCACCGTCATCTTCACGCTGGGGGTGATCCTCGCCTGCCAGCGCCTGCCGCAGCAGCGCGGGGGGATCTTCCTGGCGCTCATCATGCTGGCCGAGGCCGGGCTGCTGGGGCTGTTCACCGCCGGCGACCTGATCCTCTTCTACGTGTTCTGGGAGTTCATGCTCATCCCGTTCGCGCTGCTCATCTGGAACTGGGGCGGCAGCGAGCGGCGAAGCGCGGGCATGATCTTCGTGGCCTACACCATGGTGGGGTCGCTGCTGATGCTGGTGGCCATCGTGGCCACGGGCATCATCGCCATGGACCACACCGGCCAGCTGTCGTTCCTCATGCGCGACCTCATGGGCGTGCCCTACGGCGAGGCCACGGCCACCGTGCTGCTGGCGGGGTTCCTGCTGGCCTTCGCCATCAAGATCCCCCTCTGGCCGTTCCACGGCTGGCTGCCGCGGGTGTACTCGCAGGCGCCCATCGTGGTCACCATCCTGCTGGCGGCGGTCATGAGCAAGGCTGGCGTGTACGGCCTGCTGCGCGTGGGCGTGCCGATGTTCCCGGAGGGCATCGGCAACCTGCTCATCCCGGTGGCCATCCTGGCGCTCATCGGAATCGTCTACGGGTCGCTGCTCGCCTGGCGCGCGCCCACCATGCGCCTGCTCGTGGGTTACTCGAGCGTGGCGCACCTGGGGTTCATCGTGCTGGGCATCATCGTGATCGACCGCCTGGCCGCTCAGGGCGCCGTGCTGCAGATGATCAACCACGGGATCGTGGCGGCCGCGGCGTTCGTGATCGTGATGATCCTGGCGCGCGGCACCGGCACCGAGGACATCGACCGTCTGGGCGGGCTGGCCAGGGGCGCGCCGCGCCTGGCCGTGGCGTTCCTGTTCGTCACCATGGCGGCGCTGGCGCTGCCGGGGTCCAACGCGTTCGTGGGCGAGTTCTTCATCCTCGGCGGGGTGTTCGACCAGTACGCGTGGATGGCCGTGATCGCCCTGCTGGGCGTGATCTACGCCGCGGTGTACATGCTGCGCATGTACCAGGGCACCATGAACGGCCCGCCGCGGGGCGTACAGGACGGCGGGCGGGCGGCCGAGATGACCGCGCGTGACGCCATCGTGCTCGTGCCCCTCATCCTGATGATGGCGTGGATCGCCGTGTGGCCGAACAGCATCGTGGCCCCCACGCGCGCCAGCACCGACCTGGCCGTGGCACCCGCGCAGATCGTGCTCGAGCGGCCGACCGACCAGATCGGCGTGCTGCCCGATCGCGCGGCAGCCGTGGGCACGGCCTCCGAGCCGCCACCCGGCGCCGCGGGGGTGCGGCCGTGAACGCCGGGGCAGCACTCACCCTCTACGTGATGAGTGCGGCCACGGTGCTGGCGCTGGTACTGGCCGTGGTGCCGCTGCCATCCACGTGGCGCCGGCTGCCCGAGTGGGTGGGCTTCGCAGGAATCGTGGCCACCCTCGCCCTCGCCGTGGCCCAGTGGGGCGAGCGTCAGGTGGCGTTCTCGGGTGAGCTGCGCATCGATCGCTTCGGACTGCTGCTCACGTGGATCATCCTTCCCGCGGCGCTTGCGGCGATCCTCTTCTCGTGGGGCGAGCCCTCGGCCGCCGGACGCCGCCCGGAGTTCGTGGGCCTGGTGCTTGCCGCCGCCACGGGGATGATGCTCACGGTGATGAGCGGCGACCTCATCACGCTGTTCATCGGCATCGAGCTGCTGTCGGTGGCGCTGTACATCCTCTGCGCCATCGAGGTGTCGCGCGAGAGGTCGCGCGAGAGCGGGCTCAAGTACCTGATCACGGGCTCGATCGGCACGGCGATCCTCATCTACGGCTTCGCGCTCCTCTATGGCGCCACGGGCACCACATCGCTCACCGGCATCGCGCTGAAGCTCGACACCATGGACGGCCTGCTCACCGAGCCGCTGCTGGTGGCGGCCATCGTGCTGATCGTGGTGGCCCTGGGCTTCAAGGCAAGCGCCGTGCCATTCCACATGTGGACGCCCGACGTGTACCAGGGCGCCCCCACGCCGGTCACCGCGTTCATGGGCACGGGCACCAAGGTGGCCGCCATGGGCGCGTTCCTGCTGGTGTTCACCGGGGCCACCCAGCAGGCATCGGGCGACTGGCGCGCGCTCATCGGCGCCCTCGCCGTGGTGACCATGGTAGTGGGCAACGTGGGCGCGCTCATGCAAGGGAACATCAAGCGCATGCTCGCGTGGTCGAGCATCGCGCAGGCGGGCTACCTGCTCATCGGCGTGGCCGTGGGCACCGCGGCCGGCGCCGAGGCGCTCATCTACTACCTGTTCGCCTACGTGGCCATGACCCTCGCGGCGTTCGCCATCGTCATGCTGCGCGAGCGCGAGGTGGAGGCCGGCGACACCCAGGTGGCCTTCACTGGATTCGGCCGCGCCCGCCCCTGGGCCGGCGTGGTGATGACCCTCGCGATGACCTCGCTCGCGGGCTTCCCGCCGTTGCCCGGGTTCGTGGGCAAGTTCCTGCTGTTCGGGTCGGCCGTGGACGCCGGCATGAGCTGGCTGGCCATCGTGGGCGCGCTGGCCAGCGTGATGAGCGTGGTCTACTACCTGCGGGTGGTCATCGTCATGTGGTCGCCGGCGCCCGAGGGAGCGCGGTCCGCGCGCAGGCTGCGCGTTCCTCTGTCGGTGGCATCAGTGGCCGCGGCAGGTGCCGTGGCCATCATCGCCCTGGCCGTCTGGGCGCAGCCCCTGCTGGACCTCTGCGCGGGCGCCGCCCGCGCGCTAGTCATCCCCTAGGGGGCGACGCCCCTCAGGAAGATGTCCACCCAGGCGGTCACCTGCTGGGTGCTCAACTTCTTGTCGTCCACTGCGGCAACGGCCACGAGCGGGCTCGCGAGCAACTGCCACGCCTGCATCGGGTCGACGTCGGCTCGCATCTCACCGCGCTCCACCCCGCGGGACAGGCAGTCGAGTGCGACGACGGCCCGTGGGCGGGCGATCTCGTTGTTCCAATAGGCCCGGAGCGCGCCCGATCGCTGCAGCTCAGGGAGGATCTCGAAGGGCAGCCGTCCGTCGCGGCCGTTCACGTCGCGCATCAATCCGATCATGAGCGTGAGCAGGTCGTCGCGCAGCGCACCGGTGTCGGGGTCGTCCACCCGGCTCCACACCGCGGCCAGCGCGCCCACCACGAGCGACTCCTTGTCGGGCCAGCGCAGGTAGATGGTGCCCTTGCCCACCCCGGCCATGTCGGCCACGGCGGCGATGGTGAGCCCGCCGTAGCCGCGATCCAGCAGCAGCTCGCGCGTGGCGCCGAGCACGGCGCCCTCCACGCGCGGGTCGCGCGGGCGCCCCCGGGGGCGGCGAGCTGGTGCGCTCTGCTTCTCGCTGGACGTGGTGGCCATGACTCTCCGAACCTCCCGGTGTGGCGTTGTCGTGCAGCGGGGGGACGGCGTGCAACCTCTGTCTGCGCTGCCGAAGACCCTACACCCCGCATCCACCCGATCCCGCCGACCCGGTGGTCTGCTGAGCATGACGCACATCGCAGGCCCGCGGTGGGTCCGGACGCGTGCGCACCACGCGTTCGGCGATCGCCCGGCCTGCGATGCACGTGGGGGCCGGTGTTAGCGTCAGTTGCCGTGAGCCAGATGATCACCCACCTGCGCGATCACCCGGGGCAGAGCGCGCTGCTGTTCGACATCGACGGCGTGCTCGCGCCCATCGTGCCGAACGCCGCCGATGCCCGGGTGCCCGACGAGGCCCTGGCGCTGCTGTCCGCCCTGGCCGACCGCTACCTGCTGGCAGGGGTGATCAGCGGTCGCGGCATGGCCGATGTGGACCGCATGGTTCCGGTACCGGGCATCGCCCGGGGCGGCAACCACGGGCTCGAGGTGGCTGGCCCCGGGGGGCGGGCCCACGGGGTGCCGGGTGCCGAGCCCGCGGCGAGGCGACTGCGGGAATTCGTCGGGGTACTCGACGCAGAGGCGCTGGCGTCGCGTGGCGCGTGGATGGAGGACAAGGGCGCCTCGGTGAGCCTGCACTACCGCGGGGCCCCCGACCCCTCGGCCACCGGCGAGTGGCTGCGCGCCGAGGTGCGCCCGGCGGCGATCGCAGCCGGGCTTCGCACGCGTGACGGCAAGATGATCCTCGAGCTGCTGCCCGACGTGCAGGTGCACAAGGGCACGGCGCTCGCGGCAATCGTGGCCGCCGCGGGAGCACGGCGCGTGCTCTACGTAGGCGACGACCACACCGATGCCGATGCCTGGCGGGCCATGCGCGAGATGGTGGCGAACGGGCAACTCGACCACGCGTGGTGCGTGCTCGCCGACGGGCCAGAGGTGGATGCCCAGCTGCGCGCGCAGGCCGATGAGGCGGTGCCGGGCACCGACGGTGCGCTCGCGCTCATGCGCGCGCTGGCCGCCTGATCTGACAGCCATCCGGAGTGCACCCGGGGTCGACTTCCGCGGCGTGGGTGGCTGGTATGTTCCGGCCGGGCTGACGGGCGTCGGAGGGCATGCGGGGACTCGGAACACGTAGCGGGCTGATCACGGTGACCGTAATCGGCATCGTGGCGACCGGCCTGCTCGCCGCCTTCCTCGTGGTGGAGTGGACCACCCGGCCCGTGGTGAACCCGCTGCAACCCACCGCCGACGGCTCCATCAATCCCGCGAAGCGGCCCATCGTGGTGGGCACCACCTCGGGCGCCATGGGCGACCTCTCGGTGAGCATCGACGGCACGGACGTCACCGACAAGGTGGCGGGCGCCGGGGACGGAATCGTGGTGGACGCCCCGAAGCTCGCCGAGGGCACCCACACCATGGCGGTGTCGTACTCGGCCAGCAACCTGTTCTCGCGCGGGGCGTCGGCCGAGTGGACCTTCACCGTCGACAAGAAGGCCCCGCCGCTCAAGGTGAACGTGCCGATCGGCGACGGCGTGAACACCCGCGACGTGCGCTTCGCCGGCACCACCCAGCCCGGATCCGTGGTGCAGGCATCGTGGGCGGGTGGCCACGTGGCCGTGGCAGCCGACTCATCCACCGGAGCCTGGAGCATGCAGGGCACGCTGCCCGAGGGACGCGCCAACGTGGTGTTCACGGCCACCGACGAGGCCGGCAACTCCACCACGAAGAAGCGTGCGATCGTCGTGGACACCCGGAAGCCCACCCTGGTGCTCGTGGGCGAGACGAAGCTGAGCAAGCTCACCACCACGTCCGCCCCGGTGATCTACGGCAAGGTGGGTGGCGACAAGCCGCGCGACCTCATCTTCGGCGCGAAGATCAACGGCCAGCAGATTCCGGTGCTCAAGGGCCGCGACGCCATGGCCGGCGAGACCGCCACCGCCGATTCGCAGGCCGCGAGCGACGGCACCGGGCCCACGCTCACCATCAAGGGCAACACGTTCACGCTGGCTCCCGGCAAGCTGGCCGAGGGCAACAACGTGGTGTCGGTATGGGTACGCGACCCCGGCGGCAACGTGGCCCGCCAGGAGTTCATGTCGTTCGTGGACACCTCGAGCGAGTTCGGCACGCAGCAGCTGATGGAGGGCGCCGTGGGCGCCGACGTAGACCAGCTGCAGGAGCGCCTGGGGAAGATTGGCCTGTGGAAGGGCGGGGCCACCGGCAAGTACGACGCCAAGACCGTCGCAGCGGTCAAGAAGTACCAGCGTAAGCACAAGCTGAAGCAGAACGGCAAGGTGGACGCCCGCACGCTGCGCGCGATCGTGGGCAAGATCACCATCGACCTCTCGGCAACCACCCTCACGATCGAGCGCGACGGCAAGGTGGTGAAGACCTACCGCGTGGCAATCGGGCAGCCGCAGTACCCCACGCCCACCGGCAGCTACAAGATCGTGACCAAGCAGAAGAACCCCACGTGGATCCCGCCCGACTCGCCATGGGCCGAGGGCCTCGGTGAGATCCCGCCCGGGCCGGGCAACCCGCTGGGCACGCGCTGGATCGGCACCTCCGCGCCCGCCGTGGGAATCCATGGCACCTATGCTGACTGGAGCATCGGCACCGCCGCCAGCCACGGCTGCCTGCGCATGCACATCTCCGACGTCGAGGAGCTCTACGAGTACGTCGCCGTGAACATGCCCGTGGAGATCAACCCCTGACCGACGCTCCCGCGGTGCCGGCGCTCACCGATGCTGACTTCGACCGGGTGGTGGTCGAGGGCGGCGGGCTCGTGCTCGTGGACTTCTGGGCCCCGTGGTGCGGCCCCTGCGCCAGGCTCTCGCCGGTGATCGAGGCCCTCGCCGCCGAGCACACGGGCACCATGCGCGTTGCCGCGCTGGACATCGAGGCCCACCCGGCAGCGGCTGCCCGCCACGCCGTGCTCTCGCTGCCCACCCTCATCCTCTTCTCGGACGGCACCGAGGTGGCCCGCCTCACGGGCGCCCCGTCGGAGAAGAAGATCCGCAGGGCGCTGGCGAAGCACCTGGGATAGGTAGCCTCTCCGACGACCCCGGTGCCAGGCACTTAACCATTCGCCCGGAGACCTGATGACCGACAGACAGATGCCCGCCATGTACTTCAGCCTCCGCACGGTGCAACCGTTCGCGGAGATGTCGCTGCGCCCCGTGGAGGGCGAGGAGGGCGTGGAGCTCACCATCGCCGACGGCCAGGTGGTGGGCATGCTGCTTCCCGACGTGCGCATGCTCAACCGCCTCGAGGAGATCTGCGATAAGGCCGGGGTCGACCCCTACGAGTGCTGGCGCCGCGTGAAGGGCGACGTCGACCTCTCGATCGTGGTTCGCGAGAAGAAGAAGACCGACTGAGCCGGCCGGGGCCCGGGCTCAGCCCAGGGCGGTAACCAGCTCGGCGGCCTCGGGGGCGCCAATGCGGCCGGTCTTCACCATCCCGACGTCGCCTGAGGGCTCGATGATGATGCCGGCGGGCACGCTCCAGATCGGCAGGGCGCCGGCCTCGGGGTGCTCGTCGAGGTCGATGTCCACCACGGCGCGGCCGGTGGCCGCGTCGTGTATCGCCTGCTTGGCCGCCGGGCAGCGCGGGCAGCCCGGAGCGGTGACCACCAGCAGCCACGGGCCCTGGCCCTGCAGGTCGAAGGCCTTCTTGAGGTCGTGGGCCGAACCCGCACGGCGGGCGATCTGCTTCCAGGCGATGCAGCCGATGCAGATGCCGCTTATCCCTGAGAACAGCGCCACGGCCGCCACCATGCCCGTCACGATCCATCCCGCGAGCTCGAGCCCGCTGTAGAGCAGGATGATGGCCACCACCAGCATGACCAGGGCGATCCACTGGGCGAACCGCACGGGCTTCGCGGGCTCGAGCTCGGCCGGGCGCACCGGCAGGATCGCGAACAGGTAGGCCACGGGCGACCACCGCGGGCCGATGAGCGCCAGTGCGATGAACGCCGCGGCCACCACCACCACGGGGATGGTCTGGAAGAGCACGGCCTCGAGGCACAGGAGGCCCGTGATGGCCTGCGCGAATCGCGGGGCCCACGGGTGCACAACGGCGGGCGAGCGGGCCGGAAGCGGGAAGGTGCCTATCGGACGGTCCTCATGGGACCGGCATTCTTATGCCCGCGATAAGGCGATTGCAACCGGTTCGGCGTCGATCTCGCCGTCCTCCCGGTGCAGCGGCGTGAACGGCACCCCGTGGCCCACCGTGATCTCGGTGGCCAACACCTCACCGGCGATCCACGCCCGGTGGGCGTCAATGGCCTCGCGGATGCGCGCCGATCCGTCGAGGTGCAGCATGATGCGGTCCTCCACCTTGAGGTAGGCATCGCGGCGGGCGTTCTGGATCGCCCTCACCAGGTCGCGCGCCAGGCCCTCCATCTCGAGCTCGGGCGTGATCTCGGTGGCCAGCCCCACGGCCAGCGCGCCGCCCTCGGCCACCGCGTAGCCCTCGCTGGGGCGCACCTCGCGCAGCAGGTCGTCGTCCGCAAGCACCTCGGCGTTTCCGTTGACGGTGACTGTCACCGATTCGCCGGCGTCAAGCGCGTGCACCGTGGCGGTGGGGTCGAGCGCCGCCACGGCCTTGGCCATGGCCGGCATGCCCGGGCCCATGCGGGGGCCCAGCGTGCGGTAGTTGGGCTTGAGGCTCACCTGCACCAGCCCGCCGGCGTCGGTGATGAACCTCACCTCGCGCACGTTGAGTTCCTCGGCCACGATGCCGCTCAGCCCATCCAGCTCACGGGCCGTGGCGGGCGGGCAGGCGATCACGGCCTCCAGCAGCGGCTGGCGCACCTTGAGCTTGGCCTCCTTGCGAGCCGAGCGGCCCAGCGTGGTGGCCTCCATGGCCGCGGCCATGGCGCGCTCGAGCTGCTCGTCGCGGCGACCGCCCGGCGCGGGCCAGTCGGCCAGATGCACGCTGGGTAGCGCGGCGTCGTCGTGCGCCGCCACCAGGTTGCCCCACATCTCATCCGCCACGAACGGGCAGAACGGCGCCACCAGCAGCGAGATGGTGGTGAGGCACTCGTGCAGGGTGGCGAAGGCCGCCGCGGTATCGGCGGGGTCATCGCTCCTCCAGAACCGGCGGCGCGAGGTGCGCACGTACCAGTTGGAGAGATCGTCCACCAGGTCTTCGAGGGCACGGCCCGCCGCGGTGGGGTCGTACTCGGCGAGGCGCGCGGTGACCTGCTCGATGGTGCCGTCCAAGCGCGACAGCGCCCAGCGGTCCATCTCACCGCGCTCGCCCACCGGCGGCGCGCCGTCGCCCGGCGACCAGCCATCGGGCAGCGCCGCGTAGGTGACCAGGAACGCGTAGGTGTTCCACAGCGTGAACAGGAACCTGCGGCGGGTCTCGTCCACAACGTCGAGGCTGAACCGGAACGACTCCCAGGGGCTCTGGGCCGTGAACAGATACCAGCGGAAGGCGTCGGCGCCGGCGTGGTCGAGCACCGTCCAGGGCTCCACCACGTTGCCCTTCGACTTGCTCATCTTCTGGCCCTCGCCATCGAGGATGAGTCCCAGGCACACCACGTTGCGATACGGCGACTCGTCGAACAGCAGCGTGCCCTCGGCCAGCAGCGAGTAGAACCAGCCGCGGGTCTGGTCGAGGGCCTCGCACACGAAGTCGGCGGGGAAGCGCCCGGCCAGGTCGTCCGGGCCCTCGAAGGGGTGGTGGTGCTGCGCGAACGGCATGGCCCCGGAGTCGAACCACACGTCGGCCACCTCGGGCACGCGGTGCGCCACGCCGCCGCAGTGGCAGCGGATGGGGATGTCGTCCACCCACGGGCGGTGGGGGTCGAGGTCGTCGGGCACGTCCACGGTGGCGCGCTCGCGGAGCTGGGCGAACGACCCGATGGCCGCCACGTGCTCGCAGTCGTCGCAGCGCCAGAAGGGCAGCGGCGTGCCCCAGTAGCGCTCGCGCGAGATCGCCCAGTCGACGTTGCCCTCGAGCCACCGGCCGAAACGGCCGTCGCGCACGTGATCGGGGTGCCAGCCCACCGATGCGTTGAGCTCGAGCATGCGGTCGCGCACGTCGGTGGTGCGGATGTACCACGAGGGCTTGGCGTAGTAGAGAAGCGGCGTGCCGCAGCGCCAGCAGTGCGGATACGAGTGCTCATAGGGCTTCTCGCGATGCACGCGCGCACGGCCCTCGAGGTCGGTGATCAGTGCGCGGTCGGCATCCTTCACGAACTCGCCCTCGGCCAGCGGCACCATGGTGGTGAAAAGGCCCTGGCGGTCGACCGGGTTAGGGGCGTCCAGCCCATGCTCGCGCGCGGCGCGCATGTCGTCCTCGCCGAAGGCCGGGGCGATGTGCACGATGCCCGTGCCGTCCTCGGTGGTGACGAAGTCGCTCAGCACCACCGCGTGGCGACCGGGAATGAAGTCGAAGGGCGGGTCGTACTCGGCGCCCGCCAGTTCGGTGGCGGCAACCACGCGCTCCACCACCGCGCCCTCGCCCATCACTGCGCCTACCAGGGCCTCAGCCATCACCAGGCGCTCGCCGCCGTCCACCACCACCGCGTAGTCGGTGCTGGGGTTGATGGCGGCCGCCTGGTTGGCGGGAAGCGTCCACGGCGTGGTGGTCCACACCAGCAGCGACGTGCCGGGGCCGAGCTCGGCGGCAGCGGAGCCCGGCCCGGTCGCCGAGGCATCACCACCACCCGCGGCCGGCGCCCGCAGCGGGAACTTCACGTAGATGGACGGATCGGTGACGTCCTTGTAGCCCTGCGCCACCTCGTGGCTGCTCAGCGCCGTGCCGCAGCGCGGGCAGTAGGGCACCACCTTGTCGCTCTCGTACACCAGGCCCTTGTCGTAGAGGGTGGCGAGGCTCCACCACACGCTCTCGACGTAGTCGGTATCCATGGTGCGATAGGCCTCGGAGGTGTCCACCCAGAACCCGATGCGCTCAGTGAGGCGCTCCCACTCATCCAGGTACTCGCCCACCGACTCCCGGCACCTGGCATTGAACTCCGCGATGCCGTAGGCCTCGATCTCGGGCTTGCCGCTGATGCCCAGCTGCTTTTCCACCTCGAGCTCCACGGGCAGCCCGTGGCAGTCCCAGCCGGCCTTGCGCTCCACGTAGCGCCCACGCATGGTGTGGAAGCGCGGGAAGATGTCCTTGAACACGCGCGAGAGAACGTGGTGCGACCCCGGTCGGCCGTTGGCGGTGGGCGGGCCCTCGTAGAACACGTAGGGGTCGTGGCCCCTGCGCTCGTCCACGCTGCGGCGGAACACGTCGCCATCGCGCCAGCCCTGCAGCACGCGCTCCTCCATCGACGTCCAGTCGGAGGCCGGGCCCACCGGCTTCCACGGGCTCACGCGGCCGCCGGCTCCTGGTGATCCCACTCGCGCACCCGGGCGATCACCTGGTGGAAGTCCTCGAAGGGCTCATACGGCTCGCCGCGCTCGTCGAGCCACTCGGCGAGGTGGGCGCGCGCGAACACCAGGTCGGCCATGCCCGACACGCAGCGGTCGCTGATGCCGTCGCCCACGAACACGATGTGCTCGCCCTCGTGGCGCACCGACAGCGCGTGGCGCTTGCACCGGCGGTCGCAGAGCTCGCAGATCTCACCGCGCTCGTCCGAGAACACCAGCGTGCAGCCGTCCTCGCTGAAGATGGCCTCGTTCGATACCACCTCCAGGTGGCCCAGGCCGATGCCGTCCAGCACCATGTCGATCACCGTGCGGAAGCCCGCCGACATGATGATGAGGCGGTGACCCTCCTCATCGGCCCACTCCACCAACTCGCGGATGCCGTCGCGCACCCCGGCGCGCTCGCGCACCAGCGCCATGATGTCCTCAGGGGCTGCCTTCACCTCTGAGAACTGGCGCGACATCGCCTCTTCGATCGTGATGCGCCCCGCGCGCAGGTCGGGCTCGAGGGCATCCCACACGCCCTCGCACCCGTGCTCGTCGACGATGACGTGCAGGGTGTCGCGCATGGTGATCGTGCCGTCGAAATCCACGGCAAGAAGGAGCGGGGCCACGGCCGGTGAGGGTACCAGCGGCACCGCTACCATGATTGGCGTGCAGGAGGTGACCCCATAGACGCGCCGCGTCCGCTGTTCATCCACGGCGCGGGCCGCACGCCCGCATCGTGGGGCCCCCAGCTGGCCCGGTTCGAAGGCGCGCTGGCCGTGGCCCTGCCCGGCCACCCCGACGGCGTGCCGCTCATGGGCACGCAGGCCATGGCCGAGTGGGTGATCGCCGAGGTGGAGGAGGTCGAGGGGCCGATGGTGATGGTGGGCCACTCGCTAGGCGGCGCCGTGGCGCTGGAAATCACCTTGGCGCGCCCCGATCTGGTCTCCGGCCTCGTGCTGGTGTCCACGGGGGCGCGCCTGCCGGTGCCCGACGACGCCATCGCGCGCATCGACGCCGACTTCGGGGCCGAGTGCGCCCGCATGGTGGAGCAGTCGTGGCTGCACCACGAGCCCGACCTCATCCGCCGCGGCACCAACTCGGTGATCTCCATGGGCCCCGACGCCCTGCGCGCCGACTACCTCTCGGCCCAGGCGCACGACCTGCGCGGCAAGCTCGGCGGCGTGGATGTGCCCGCCATGGTGATGACCGGGGAGTCCGACCCGCTGGTGCCCATGTGGCTGTCGGAGGAGCTCGCGGATGAGCTGCCCGACGCCACGCTGGCCATCATCGCCGAGACCGCCCACGTGCCGCAGCTGGAGCGCCCCGACATGATCGACCTGCTCATCGCGGCGTTCCTCGCACGTGTCGAGCTGTCGCTGGCGGAGGACGCTTGACCGAACCGCGGCATGCTGCGGATCACCCGATCGCGATTCTGGTCAACCCGCGCGCGACGGCGACGCATCCGGGACTGACCGAGTACGCCACGAGACGCCTGGGGCCCCTCGGCGTGCAGGCGGTGCTCACCACCCGCCAGCGCGGCCACGCCGCTGAGCTGGCGCGGCTGGCCATGAAGGAGCACGACGCCCTCACCGTGGTGACCCTGGGCGGCGACGGCACGGCCGCCGAGGCCGCGGGTGCCCTGGTGGACACCGGCGCCGCCCTGGCCCCCATGCCCACCGGCAGCACCAACGTGTTCGCGCGCACCATCGGCTGGCCCACGGATGCCCACGAGGCCATCGACCGCCTTGTTGACGTGATCGCCAGCGGCCAGCGCGCCGAGCCCGTGACCATCGGCATCGTCGAGGCCGGCGGGCAGGAGCGACCGTTCATCGTCAACGCGGGCGTGGGAATCGACGCCGAGGCCGCCGACATGGTGGAGCGCCACCCGGACATGAAGCGCCGTATCGGCCAGCTGTGGTTCGCGGGCGCCACCTTCGTGGCGGCCGCCCGCCAGGTGCGCCGCACCCCCATGCGCGTGAGCGTGGACCACGGCACGCCCTTCCCGCTGGCGTCGGTGAGCATCGCCTGCGCGCGCCCCTATGCGTACTTCCGCACCCGGGCCTTCGACCTCATCCCCGACGCCGGCACCGAGGGGGCCCTCGGCTGGCTCGGTTCGGTGGGCCGCGGCATGACGGGCCCGGCCGTGGCTGCCGCAGGCGCCTTCACGGGCGGATGGCACCTCGACTCCCCGCGCATCGCGCACGGCACCGCCAGCCAGCAGATCGTGATGGAGTCACCTGACGGCGTGGCCGTGCAGGCCGACGGCGAGCCGCTGGGGCGGCACCGGCGCATCGTGGTACGGCCCGCGAAGGGGCTGCTGGTGCTGCGGGGTGACGCCCCCGGCGCACCCCACGGCGCCTGAGCGAGCCCTCACCCGGCGGCTATGAGACGCAGGGGGAGATCCTCACCACCACGCGGGGCGCCGTGGCGATCGAAAGCCCCGGCGCGCGGGCGGTCCCACTGATGTAGCGGGTGATTGGCCGAGTGGGTGTCGCGCGCATGGTGATGGTGCGCGTGATCTGCCGCCCGGCCGGAATCACCCCGACTGCGAAGCACCGCGTGCGACCCGAACGCCGGGCGCCGACCGTGCGCGTGGGGATGAGATTGCGCGGCAGCGTCACGCACGAGGTCACCGACGCGACAGCGACGGATCGGGTGTTGCGCACACCAATTCCGACGCGCAGCGACCGGCCGCTCGTCGCGCGCGGGCGGGAACGCACGACGATGGCCACCAGAACGGCCATAGGCGTCACCGATGCGGCAGCCCGGGCCGTGCCCGTGAGGACCGTCGCCTTGCCCGATCCAGACCCATCGGGACACGCGATGCGCAACTGCCCGCCTGACAGGGGCCCAGCGCTCGTCGGGGCCCATGACAGTTCCACCGTGCACGCGCCCAACGGCGGAATGCGCGCGCCCACCGCGACCTCCGGCAAGTCCCCCGTCGTGAAGCCGAGGGGTCCACGATCGGGGCTGATGCGCGTGACGGTGCCACTCGTGGTGTTGGCCGTGAATACGTTGCCATCGCCATCCACTGCGATGGCATACGGATACGTGCCGGTGCTGCCGCCGAACTGCGCTGTGCTCAGGCCGTTGGCGCTGATGCGGGTGACGCTGTTGCTGCCGTAGTTGGCGGTGAAGACATTGCCCTGCGTATCGATGGCGATTCCGCGGGGTTCGGCCCCGGTGGAGGCCCAGGACTGCACCGTGGTGGCTGCCATCGCGGGTGCGGGCGCCACCACGGCGGCGGCCAGCAGGATGACGATGACGGGGCGGGGGCTCAGATGAAGTTCTGTACCGGAATCATTTCCCTCGCGGGCAATCAAGACGCCCTAGATATCCTGCCCGGACACCAGGTCGTCGAGGTGGGCGTCGATGCGGCGGCCCAGCATGGCCAGGGTGCGGGCACTTCCCGGGCCCCCGTGGCGCGCCGACAGGCACAGCGTGGCGCGGAGGTCACGCATGGCGGCCGCGGCGCCGGCCGGCAGGCTGCCGCCGTCCGACGGGCCCGCGGGCGGCCACTCGGGCGGGCGCCCCTGCATGAGCGGGTGGATCACCCTGCGCGTGGCGCCCACCACGGCCTCGAACTCCGTGTCGGGCAGGCCCGCGCGGGCGCCGTCGAGGATGTCCCGCACCTGCGGCCACGGGTCGGACGGCTCGCCGTCGTCCACCTGGCGGGCCAGGGCGAGCGGGTCGTCGATCGGCGCCAGGCGGCTGGCGTCCATGCGGCGTTCCCCGGGGTCCTCCTGGGGCGGCACGGTCAGCCCGGGGGCGGGGTCTCGCGCCCGGTGGCCATTCCCATACCGCCCTCGGGATCGCGCAGCGGGCCGAGCCTGCGGAAGCGCTCGCGTCGCGCGCGACGGCGATCGGCCGGGGGCACGGCACCGAGCTCGGTAAGAACGCGTGAGAGGTACTGGTCGAGGATCTCCGCGGCCTGCCCGGGGTCGGTGTGGGCACCGCCCTCGGGCTCGGGCACCACGGCGTCCACCACGCCCCAGCGGTAGCAGTTGGCGGCGGTGGGCTTGAAGGCCTGCGCCGCGAGCTTGGCCTTGCTGGCGTCGCGCCAGAGAATCGCCGACGCGCCCTCGGGGCTGATCACCGAGTAGGTGCTGTTCTCGAGCATGAGCACGCGATCGGCCACGCCCAGGCCCAGCGCGCCGCCCGATGACCCCTCCCCGATGATCACGGCGACCGTGGGGACGTCGAGGCGCCACATCATCTGGATGCTGCGGCTGATCGCGCCGCCCTGCCCGCGCTCCTCGGCGCTGGCACCCGGGAACGCCCCGGGGGTGTCGATGAGCGTGACCACCGAAATACCCAAGCGGTTGGCGATCTCCATCACGCGCATGGCCTTGCGGTAGCCCTCGGGGCCGGCCATGCCGAAGTTGCGGCAGGTGCGCTCGTTGGTGTCACGGCCCTTCTGCTGGCCGATGAAGGCCACGGGGGTGTCGTGGTACCGGCCGAACCCGGCCACCAGCGCGGCGTCGTCTGAGAAGTAGCGATCCCCGTGGAGCTCCTCGAAGTCGCTGCACAGCCGGTTGATGTAATCGAGGGTGTAAGGGCGCTCGGCGTGGCGCGCCAACTGCACGCGCTCCCAGAGGTCCTCGTCCTGGGCCTCGGGCGTGCGGCGCACCTTGTTGGTCACCTTTCGAAAGCGCCCGCCCTGCTTGCGGTCGCTCATGCCGGGGTCTCCCCGGGGTCCTCGCCGTCGGTGGACCCCGGGCGCATGCGGTCCATCATCTTGCGCGGCAGCGACGGCAGCGCCTGCACGGCCTCGCCCACCTTCTGCGCGCCGCCCTGTGCCCACTGCAGCGCCGGCGCCGCGGTGCTGGCGCCATCGCCGGGCGGCCGCGACAGGATGTGCAGCACCCGGCCGATGCGCTGAGCCAGCTCGCGGCGGTCGACTACGGCGTCCACCTGGCCGTTCCTGAGCTGGGCCTCGGCGCGGCCGAAGTCATCGGGCAGCACCTCGCGGGTGGTCTCCTCGATCACGCGCGGGCCGCTGAAGGCGATGAGCGCGCCGGGCTCGGCATAGGTGACGTCACCCAGCGATGCGAACGATGCCCACACGCCTCCCGTGGTGGGGTGGGCCAGCACCACCACCACCGGCACGCGGGCCTCGGCCAGGGCGTCGAGGGCGATGACCGTCTTGGCCATCTGCATCAGCGCCAGGGTGCCCTCCTGCATGCGCGCGCCACCCGACGCCGACACGATGATGAGCGGCAGGCCTTTCTGCGCCGCGTAGTCGCAGGCGCGCGCGAACTTCTCGCCCACCACCGCGCCCATGCTGCCGCCCATGAACGAGAAGTCCATCACCGCGGCCACGGCCGGCTGGTGGCGCACCTCGAGCTCGGCGCACACGATGGCCTCGCCCATGCCCGTCGACTTCTCGGCCTCCACGATGCGCTCGGTATAGGGCTTGAGGTCGGTGAACTGCAGCGGGTCGGATGCCCTCAGCTCGGACCAGAGCTCCACATAGCCACCGGGCTCGCCCAGCTGCTCCATGCGCTCGCGGGCCGTCACCGCGAAGTGGTGGCCGCACGCCGGGCACACCCGCATGTTGCGCTGCATCTCGTCAGCCGAGTAGTGGCTGTCGCACTTGGGGCAGGTGCCGGCATCGGCCTTGATGCGCCGCGGGCGGCCCTCGCGCTGGGCGAGCTGGCGCAGGCGGTCCACCGACACGTGGATGTTGCGTCCGACGCGACTCATGGCGTGGCCGTCATCGTACGGCGTCCAGGTCGGCCTGGTGGATGGGCTTGACCCCGGTGGCCAGCCAGTCCTCCACCGCCTTGCGGTAGATGGGCACCAGGCGCGCCTCGTGGCGGTGCTCGAGCAGATCGCGCGCGGCCACCTCGGGCGAGCGCCCGCGCAGGCGCAGCACCGCGTAGGCCACGAACAGCGACCGGCGCCGACCGCGCTGGCAGTGGATGAGCACCCGGGCGTTGGGGTTGTCCTCGAGCCACCCCGCGGCGATCTCCGCCGCGCGTGCCCACTTCTCGGGCGACTGGTGGCGGCCGTGATCCCACATAGGGGCCACCGCCACGTTGCGGTCGCCGAACACCGCGCGCTCGGCCGAGAGGTCCTGGCTGAAGCGAGTCTGCAGGCCCGCGCGGCAGTTGACCACGTGGGTGACGCCCTCACGGGCCAGCACCTGCAGGCTCTCTGGCGTGGGCACGCTGCCGATGGCGATGCGCTCGTCGCCGATCCAGGTCCATGGGCGGGTCCTGGTGCCCGGGCCGTACGCCTTGGTGGCGATGCGGAACCACGCGTCGCGGACCGGCGTGAGCGCCACGCGCAGCCGGCTCGGGTAGTGGCCCCCGGCGTGCCCCGCCGACTTCGCCATCAGTCCTCCATGCGGCGGAACGCCAGCGTGGCGTTGTGGCCGCCGAAGCCGAACACGTTCGACAACGCCACGCGCACGTCGGCCTCGCGCGACTCGCCCAGCACATGGTCCACGCCCGCGCACCCCGGGTCGAGCTCGCTCACGTTGATCGTGGGTGGCACCACGCCGTGGCGCACGGCCAGCGCGGTGAGCGCGGCCTCCAGCCCGCCGGCGGCACCGAGGGTGTGGCCGTGCATCGACTTGGTGCTGCTCACCATGGTGCGCGCGGCCGCATCGTCACCTAGCGCCCGCTTGATCACCCGGATCTCCGACGGGTCGCCCACCGGGGTGGACGTGCCGTGGGCGTTCACGTAGTCCACCTCCGAGGGGTCGATGCCGGCGTCGGCCAGCGCCATGCTCATGGCGAGGGCCGGCCCCACGGCGGTGGGGTCGGGCTCGGTGATGTGGTGGGCATCTCCCGACAGGCCATAGCCCGCCAACTCGCAGACGATGTCGGCGCCGCGGTCGATGGCGTGGCCGAGTTCCTCGAGCACCAGCACGGCGCCGGCCTCGCCCATGACGAATCCGTCGCGCCCGATGTCGAAGGGGCGACTGGCGGTGCCGGGGTCGTCGTTGCGGGTGGAGAGGGCCTTCATGGCGTTGAAGCCCGCGATGCCCACCAGCGCCACGGCGCCCTCGGTGCCACCGGCGATCATGGCGTCGGCGCGGCCCAGGCGGATGTGATCGAAGGCATCGCCGATGGCGTGGTTCGCCGACGCGCAGGCGGTAGTGCTGCACGAGAGCGGGCCCTGCAGGCCCAGTTCCATCGAAGATTGCGCCGCGCCCATGTTGGCGATGATCGTGGGGATGAATAGCGGGCTCACGCGCGTGGGGCCGAGATCGCGCAGGCGCACGGTCTGCTCGTGCCACGTCTGGATACCGCCGATCCCCGATCCGATGAGCACGCCCATGCGCTCGGGGCTGACCGAGCCCTTGATCCCCGAGTCCTCGTAGCCCAGCATCGCGGCAGCCACGCCCAGGTGCGAGAAGCGGTCCATCCGGCGGGCGGTCTTGCGCTCGAGGAACTGCTCGATGTCGAAGGCCTCGGGCACCTCGCACGCGAAGTGCGTGTCGCAGTCGGAGGGGTCGAACTGCCGGATGGGCGCGGCCGTGGACGTGCCGGCCTTCGCCGCCGCCCAGGCGTCGTCGCGCCCCAGGCCGAGCGGCGACACCAGGCCGATGCCGGTGATCACCACGCGCCGGAGCCCGTTTGCGTCGATCAGGGTGCTAGGCATGACCCCTCCCGCCTACATCCCCAGGCCGCCGTCCACCGGGATGACCGTCCCGGTGATGAAGGCAGCCACGTCCGAGCACAGGAACGCCACGAGTCCCGCGACGTCGTCCGGCGTGCCAAGGCGCCCCAGCGGGGTGTGGCCGATCAACTGCTCCTTGATGTCGTCCGACAGCGCGTCTGTCATGTCGGTGCTGATGTACCCCGGGGCGATGGCGTTGGCCCTCACCCCGCGCGAGCCGGCCTCCCTGGCCAGCGACTTCATCATGCCGATGAGGCCCGCCTTCGCGGCAGCGTAATTCACCTGCCCGGCATTGCCCATGAGACCCACCACCGACGAGACCACCACGATCGATCCGGCGCGGCGCTTCATCATGCCGCGAAGAGCCGCCTTGGCGCAGTAGAACGATCCCGACAGGTTGGTGTCGATCACCGCCTGCCAGTCGTCGTCGCTCATGCGCATCATCAGGCCGTCGCGGGTGATGCCGGCGTTCAGCACCAGCGCGCCCAGCGGGCCCAAGGCGTCCTCGGCAGCGCTCACCACGGCCCCGGCGGCGGCGGAATCGGAGATGTCGCCCTGCACCACAGCGGCCTTCGTGCCCACGGCCTCCACCGCGGTGGCCGTGGCCTGGGCACCCGCGAGGTCGTTCACGTAGCCCACGGCCACGTCGTGGCCGCCGTGGGCCAGCGCCACCGCGCACGCCGCGCCGATGCCACGGCTCGCACCGGTGACCAAAGCGGTGCTCATGCTATCACCTCGGCCAGGCTCTCGAGGCCCTCGGGGCCCGACACCTGATGCAGCGTGGCGTCGCGCTTGATGCGCTTCACCAGCCCCGACAGCACGCGACCGGGGCCGAGCTCGACGAAGGTGTCCGCGCCCATGGCCACGGCGGTCTCCACCGCGTGGCCGAACCTCACGGGCGAGGTGAGCTGGTCGAGCAGCACCGGACGCATGCGATCGGCCGGCTCCACCTGCGCGGTGGTGGTGCTGAGGAACTCGGGAGTGGGCGGCTGGGGGTCCCAGGCCTCGAGCGCCGGGGCCAGGCGCTCGGACGCCGGCTCCATCAGCGGGCTGTGGAACGCGCCGCCCACCTTGAGTTGGGTGGCCTTGATGCCGCGTTCGGTGGTGATGCCCAGCAGCCGCTCGATGCCCTCCACGCTGCCCGACGCCACCACCTGACCAGGGCAGTTGTAGTTGGCGGGCCACACCTCGCCGGCCTCGGCGCACAGCGACTCGGCCTCGCCGTCGGAGAGCCCGAGGATCGCCGCCATGGTGCCGGGGCGGGCCTCGCCCGCCGCCTGCATGGCGGCGCCGCGCTCGCCCACAAGGCGCAGGGCGTCGCCGAAGCCGATCGATCTGCAGGCCACCAGCGCCGAGAACTCGCCCAGCGAGTGGCCCAGGGCCAGGTCCGCGCGCAGGCCGTGGTCGGTGGCCACGCGCAGGCAGGCCACGCTCATCGCCAGGATCGCCGGTTGGCACACGTCGGTGCGCACCAGGTCGTCTTCCGGCCCCTCGAAGATGATCCTCGTGATGTCGTAGCCCAGGGCATCGTTGGCCTCGGCGAAGGTGTCGGCGGCCGCGGGGAAGGCCTCGGCCAGGTCGCGGCCCATGCCCACCTGCTGGGCACCTTGGCCCGGGAAGAGCAGGGCGATCATGCGCGCGGCTCCCAGCGCACCAGCACGCTGCCCCACGTGAGCCCCGCGCCGAACCCGACCATCAGCACCACCGCGCCCTCCTCGAGCAGCCCCCGATCGCGGGCATCGGCCATGGCCAGCGGGATGCTGGCCGATGAGGTGTTTCCCACGCGGTCGAGGTTCATCACCACCTTCTCGCGCGCGATCCCCATGCGCTCGGACGCGTGGTCGAGGATTCGCTCGTTGGCCTGGTGGGCCACGAGCAGGTCGACGTCGTCCATGGTCATGCCGGCCTCGTCGAGCAGGCGCTGGCTGCTCTCCACGAGGATTCGCGTGGCGAACCGGAACACCTCGCGGCCGTTCATCTGGATGCAGGTGTCGGCGTGCGGGGTGGCGTCGGTGCGGGGCGTACGCGTGCCGCCCGCCGGAACCCAGAGGTCGGCCGGGCTGCTGCCATCCGACCCCAGCTCCACGCCCATCACTCCGCTGCCCTGCTCGCCATCGTCGGCCTCGAGCATCACGGCGCCTGCGCCGTCGGCGAACAGCACGCAGGTGGCGCGGTCGTTCCAGTCGATGATGCGCGACAGGGTCTCGGCCCCCACCACCACGGCGCGGCGGGCGATGCCGCTCTCGATCATGCCGGTGGCCTGGGCGATGCCGTACATGAACCCCGAGCACACAGCGTTGGTGTCGTAGGCGGCCACGTGGTCCATGCCGCACGTGGTGCCCACCATGGGCGCGCAGGGCGGGAACACGTAGTCGGGCGTGGTGGTGGCCACGATGAGCAGGTCAACGCTCGCGGGGTCGGTGCCGGTGCGCGAGAGCAGGTCGTTCACGGCCTCGGCGGCCAGGTCGGTGGTGGCCAAGTCGTCAGCGGCGATGTGGCGCTGGCGGATGCCCGTGCGCGACATGATCCACTCGTCGCTGGTGTCCACCATCTCCTCGAGCTCCGCGTTGGTGAGCACGCGCTCTGGCAGGTAGGTGCCCACGCCCGTGAGCCGCGCGCGCGGGCGGCTGCGGCCCGTGGCCGCCACCAGGCTCACGAGCCCTCCAGTTGGTCGCGGTCGACGATCGCGAACTTCAGCGTGGCCTGGCACGCCACCTGGTCGCCCACCTTCGCCACGGCCTCGGCCTCGCCGATCGGCCCGCGCACGCGGGTGACCCGTGTCTCGAACTCCAGGGTGTCGCCGGGACGCACCGGCCGCTTGAACCGGCACTTGTCCACGCCGGCGAACAGGGCCAGCTTGCCCTTTCCGTCGTCGGTGGACAGCGCCGCGAGCGCGCCCGTCTGGGCCAGCGCCTCGACGATGATGACCCCCGGCATGATGGGCTCGCCGGGGAAGTGGCCAGCCAGGAACGGGGTGTCGGGGCGAAGGGTCCACCTCGCCCGCGCCGACTCGCCGGGAACCAGTTCCAGCACCTCGTCGATGAAGAGGAACGGATCCCGGTGGGGGAGCACGTCCTTGGGGTCCGGAAGAGCGGTCACGTCCCCGCAAGGCTACTGGTTTCGGGCCCCTATCCTCTCGTGCGTGCCGGGATCCCTCGCCACCCATCCATCGGCCTGCCCCATCTGCGCATCCACCGGTGGCCGCGAGGTGCTCTGCGCCCGCGATCACCGCCGGGGCATGCCCGGGGAGTTCCGCGTGGTGGAGTGCACCTCGTGCCGCCTGTGCCGCACCGATCCGTGGCCCGACGACCCCGGCGCCTGGTACCCGGATGAGTACCCCCAGCACGCCGCCGGCGAGTCGGTGACCGCCCGGGCATCGCGCCTGGCGCTGCAGCGCGCGGGCACGGCCCCCGGCCCGGTGGCCCGAGCATTGGGGGTGACGATCCCCGAGGCCGAGACCGGCGGGCCCATGCGGCCCGGCATGCGGGTGCTCGACGTGGGCGCAGGCACCGGCGGCGCCGTCTTGGCATTCCGAGACGCCGGGCACGAGGCCTGGGGGGTGGAGCCCTCTGCACGCGCCGTGGAGGTCGCACGCGAGCGGGGCAACACCTGGGTGCTGCAGGGCTCGCTCGACGCCCTTGTGCACGACGGATCGCTGCCCGACGGCCCCTGGGACGTGATCCGCATGTCACAGGTGCTCGAGCACGTGCCGGATCCGCTGGCCACCCTCGGCGTCATCCGTGGGCTGCTCGCCCCGGGAGGTCGCCTGATCGTGGGCGTCCCCAATATCCGATCGCTCGCGGCGCGCGCCACGCGTGGCGCATGGGACGGGCTCGAGTTGCCCCGGCACCTTGTGCACTACGACCGCGACTCGCTGCGATGGGTGCTGGCGCTCGCGGGGTTCCGTGTCATGTCACTGCGCACCACGCCGCTGATGGGCGTGTTGCCCGGATCACTCGATGCCCGCACCGCGGGTGGCGATCGCCAGCGCGGCTGGGGAGATGCGCTGCCGGTGCGCGTGCTGGCCTACCCCGTGGAGTGGGGGCTCGGGCTCATCGGGCAGGGCGATGGCCTGCTGGCCGTGGCGCGCACATCTCATTCCTGAGCGCGGCTGGAACACATCGCTGGCTTTTCTGCAGAAACATGTATTAGGTTCTGGCGACCCTCCACTAACCCCCAGGCGACGGTCGCGGGCACCACATGAGCAGCCTTACGAGAAGCATCCGGTACATCTTCCTGGCCGTCGCCGCGGCAATCGCCTTCCTGCCTGCCATGGCCGTGGCCGCGCCGGGAGACCTCGACACCTCCTTCAACCCGAATGCCAATAGCAGCGTCTACTCGGTCGCGGTGCAGGCCGACGGCAAGATCCTGATCGGCGGAGCCTTCACCACCGTCGGCGGGGTGACCCGCAACCGCGTGGCGCGCCTTAACGCCGACGGCAGCATTGACAGCTCCTTCAACCCGAATGCCAATGCCACCGTCAGCTCGGTCGCGGTGCAGGCCGACGGCAAGATCCTGATCGGCGGGGGCTTCACCACCATCGGCGGGGGGACCCGCAACCGCGTGGCGCGCCTCAACGCCGACGGCAGCCTCGATACCTCCTTCAACCCGAATGCCGACGAGAGCGTCGACTCGGTCGCGGTGCAGGCCGACGGCAAGGTCCTGATCGGCGGAGTCTTCACCACCGTCGGCGGGGTGGCCCGCAACCGCGTGGCGCGCCTCAACGCCGACGGCAGCATTGACAGCTCCTTCAACCCGAATGCCAACGACGCCGTCCTCTCGATCGCGGTGCAGGCCGACGGCAAGATCCTGATCGGCGGGGAATTCACCACCATCGGCGGGGGGACCCGCAACCGCGTGGCGCGCCTTAACGCCGACGGCAGCCTCGATACCTCCTTCAACCCGAATGCCAATAGCACCGTCAACTCGATCGCGGTGCAGGCCGACGGCAAGGTCCTGATCGGCGGATTCTTCACCACCGTCGGCGGGGGGACCCGCAACCGCGTGGCGCGCCTTAACGCCGACGGCAGCCTCGATACCTCCTTCAACCCGAATGTCGACAACGCCGTCCGCTCGTTCGCGGTGCAGCCCGACGGCAAGGTCCTGATCGGCGGATTCTTCACCACCATCGGCGGGGGGACCCGCAACAACGTGGCGCGCCTTAACGCCGACGGCAGCCTCGATACCTCCTTCAACCCGAATGCCGACGGCACCGTCCGCTCGTTCGCGGTGCAGGCCGACGGCAAGATCCTGATCGTCGGGGACTTCACCACCATCGGCGGGGGGACCCGCAACAACGTGGCGCGCCTTAACGCCGACGGCAGCCTCGACACCTCCTTCAACCCGAATGCCAACGACGGGGTCAACTCGGTCGCGGTGCAGGCCGACGGCAAGGTCCTGATCGGCGGATACTTCATCAACGTCGGCGGGGTGACCCGCAACCGCGTGGCGCGCCTCAACGCCGACGGCAGCCTCGATACCTCCTTCAACCCGAATGCCGACGAGAGCGTCGACTCGGTCGCGGTGCAGGCCGACGGCAAGGTCCTGATCGGCGGACCCTTCACCACCGTCGGCGGGGTGACCCGCAACCGCGTGGCGCGCCTTAACGCCGACGGCAGCATTGACAGCTCCTTCAACCCGAATGCCAACGAGTGGGTCTACTCGGTCGCGGTGCAGGCCGACGGCAAGATCCTGATCGGCGGATTCTTCACCAACGTCGGCGGGGGGACCCGCAACCGCGTGGCGCGCCTCAACGCCGACGGCAGCCTCGATACCTCCTTCAACCCGAATGCCGAGAACGCCGTCGACTCGGTCGCGGTGCAGGCCGACGGCAAGGTCCTGATCGTCGGGCAATTCACCACCGTCGGCGCGGTGACCCGCAACCGCGTGGCGCGCCTGCTGGGGACAACGCCGCAGGTCGCTCCCACCGGCGTGAGCGCAGCCGCCGGGCAGGAGCAGGCAACGGTCTCCTGGACGGCGGTCACCGGGCAGATCTCGAGCTACACCGCCACCGCAAGCCCCGGAGGGCGCACCTGCACCACCGCGACCACAAGCTGCACGGTCACAGGGCTCACCGCAGGCACCGCCTATACGTTCACCGTGAGCGCCGCAAATGAGTTCGGCTCCGGGCCGGCATCGAGCCCGTCGAACGCGGTCACTCCCACGGCAAGCACGCCTGCGGGGGGCGCCGTGGTCAAGCCCAAGAACCTCCCCGGGAAGTTCACCTTCAACAAGAAGACGCGGGTGGGCACCACCACCGGCGCGGTGCCGGCGGGAGTCACACGCATCACGCAGAGCGCCCGCACGGGTGCGGCCTCGCCCACCGCCACCC
>Ga0194133_10001154_pt1 | contig 48704 bp, 42 predicted proteins | sample TA2KigOf40mmetaG_FD_155448 | JGI IMG/M metagenome (GOLD analysis project Ga0194133, IMG submission 155448) | Freshwater microbial communities from Lake Tanganyika, Tanzania - TA2015055 Kigoma Offshore 40m | ecosystem: Environmental > Aquatic > Freshwater > Lake | place: Tanzania: Lake...
AAACTCATTTATTATTTGTATAGATTTTAATTTTGCTTAATTACACTTTTCGACATTGTAGTTCCTATTTACATATATACATATATACATATATGTGAATATGTTAGGACTTATGCTTGACTTGCTAGACATATATAAAATATTATAAATAAAATATTGTATACAAAATTATTTATGTAGTTTATACCAATTTGTAGAATCGCATATAAAAGAACCATTTAAATCTGCCTTTTTTTCATCCGAGTCGCCAAGCATAACAACACTAGTTGCAGCAGTAACGCTATCATGATCATAAAAAATAGAAGCAGACGGACTTACATTAAAAGTAATATTTCGACCATTAGCTTGAGTAGTTCTTTTAAAAATAACATATGTTCCATTAATTGTTGAGCTAGGTGTTGGCAACGTTACAGTAAAACTAGAAGTACCACCCAAGGTATAAAATTGTGCCAGTGGACTGCTTAATGTCGTAGAACCTGTTAATGCGCCTCCTGTATTCCAACGAAACCCTCCTACCACGTCTAATATATTTGTATTATCTCCTAACAAGATATCAGAACCAGAAGAACCAACAATAACATTATTTACCCTTGTCACTGCTAAATTGCTTGTACTAGGATTATATGTTAACGGCCCTGTTACACTATCAATATTTAATGATTGAAGTGAACCTGTGCTGCTTGTAAATACTGGATAAAATGTTGAATTTGTATTATTGTCTGTTATAGATATGCCTGTATTACCAGTTGATGAACCAGCAGTTCCTTGAGCACCCTGAGCTCCTGTAGCACCCCGAGTCCCTGTAGCACCCTGAGCTCCTGTAGCACCCCGAGTCCCTGTAGCACCTTGAGCCCCTGTAGCACCTTGAGCCCCTGTAGCACCAGCAGCACCTGTAGCACCATCTAGTCCATTTGTTCCAGCAGCTCCCTGAGCACCAGCAGCACCAACAGCACCAGCAGCACCTGTAGCACCATCTAGTCCATTTGTTCCAGCAGCACCCTGAGCACCAGCAGCACCTTGAGCCCCTGTAGCACCATCAATACCATTGGTCCCAGCAGTTCCTTGAGCACCAGCAGCACCTTGAGCCCCTGTAGCACCAGCAGCACCTGTAGCACCATCAATACCATTGGTCCCAGCAGTTCCTTGAGCACCAGCAGCACCTTGAGCCCCTGTAGCACCATCAATACCATTGGTCCCTATAGAACCTTGAGCACCTGTAGCACCTACGCTACCAGTATAACCGCTTATTGCTGACTGAACCCAAGCAGTCGTAGGAATTTTAGTGGAACTATCATTTGAAGCAGGTTGAGTTGCCGAACAAGTAGGAGGATTAGTTGTGTTAATATTTACAGAAGAAGAATTTATAGAAAAAGCGGTGACTGAAGTTCCATTACTACGTTTCACAGTAAAATTATGAGAACCGCTGTTTACAAAATCATTATACAACATTCCTTCTACATAACTAATTTTTCCCGTAGGTTGAAGTGTATCATAGTCTATTATATTCCAATTTTGCGCTGACATATTTTGCGCTGACATATTTAATGAGTCTATTGAACCACTAGCAGGATAATACACAAGCGGTCTCGAAATATTAGTGTGTTGAACGTATAATGTTCTTTCAGTTTGTGCACTGTCAACAAATGTTGGATAATAATTTTGTCCTGCTAATTGAGTCGGAATCAAGGTAATATTAACAGAAGTTGAGTTAGGATTTGACGCGCCTGTAGCTCCTTGAGCCCCAGCAGCTCCTTGAGCCCCAGCAGCTCCTTGAGCCCCAGCAGCTCCTTGAGAACCTGTAACACCATCTAGTCCATTTGCGCCAGCAGCTCCTTGAGAACCAGTAGCACCATCTAGTCCATTTGCGCCAGCAGCTCCTTGAGCACCAGTAGCACCTTGAGCACCAGTAACACCATCAATACCATTGGTGCCAGCAGCACCTTGAGCCCCTGTAGCCCCTGTAACACCATCTAGTCCATTTGCCCCAGCAGCACCTTGAGAACCAGTAGCACCATCTAGACCATTTGCGCCAGCAGCACCTTGAGAACCAGTAGCACCATCTAGACCATTTGCGCCAGCAGCTCCTTGAGAACCAGTAGCACCATTTATTCCGGCTTGTCCTTGCGCACCTGTAGCACCCTGTGAAAGAGTAATATTTTGTATTTGAGTATCTACATATGATTTATTGGTAAATTGATTCGGACCAGTTGGTCCAGAACTACACTCAGGTAATACAGTAAACGTTTTTACTCCAGAGATTTCTTCATTGCCGGTTTTCGAAACTTTACCAGAAATAGAATTAGTAACTGTTGTCGAAAAATTGGCATCTGCTCCTAAAGCATTTGCCAATTCATTTAAAGTATTTAAAGCAGAAGGAGCTGAATCTACTAAATTAGTTATAGCATTTTGAACAAACGCAGTAGATGCTATCTGAGTAGTATTAGTTCCAGATGAAGCCGTATCTACCGTAGGAATTCCAGTTAAGTTTATATTACTTGCTATTTTGGAGGACGTTACAGATGAATCTCCAAGTTCTGCTGTTTGAATCTGTTTTACATTTGCTAAACCAGTGCTTCCTATATATACAAACCCGGAATTTATATTTTTAAATCGTAAAGAATCTACGTTAATATTATATCCATAGCTGGTAGCACCACTAAAAAAAAAAGGAGAATTATTTGCCATTAATATATATATATATATATATTCAAATGTTTTTTATAAATATTGAATTATTTATAAAAAATTATTTTCTTGGAATAATCGTATAATCTTGGTTATTTTTGTTATTATGTAAAATTTCACAATTGTGGCTATTTTGCGCAAAATAATCCTTTTCAAAAATACGTGTGCTAACATAGCTATTAAAGGGTATTTCTGCGTTGTCTTGTGGATTACTTAGTAATATGTAAGCATGATTCTGTTGTAAATCCCTAGCAGTCCACGCAGGCATAATAGCTCTAGGTTGCTCCGTTGTTAAAAAACTATCACACACAGGATATTGAATTGGGGAACTATATACAGTTTGTTTTTTGTATTTGTTATCGCATAAAATGGTGTCTCTATTTAATCTTTTATCTATTCCTAAAAGCGAACTTTGAACATCAATCGAATTGGTCCACAAATTTGCTCCCCATTTTTGTGGGATAATTTGTGGGTCTAATGCGAAACAAGGTTTGTCGCCATTTCCGGGAACATCTAGTATCCATCTACCTTGGTCGGTTTGTTGTTGAAGCTGTTTAGTTATTCTACATGGGTCATCGTGAAATCTAGTAAAAGCCATTATTATATAATATATTAATATTTTTCAATAATATACATATCATATTTATATTTATTATAATACTAAACCATGGACCAACCAAAAGTAGAAGTATTTATAGTTTAAATACCTGTAATTTTTGTAATAAAAGCAACCCAGAATACTTCGCTTAACATTATATATTAGGTAGTAAATTAGTTTTTGTTAATGAAACTACCCAATTAAATTTAAATGAATTAGCAGCACTCGCAAACCAATTTAATCGCATCGTTAATGGAAGATTACCATTAACGCCATTTAAATCTATATAGTCAGTCCAAGTATAATTTTCTGATGTATCGCCATATGTTGATTGATTTTTCGCAATCGTATATGGGTTATTATCATTAAAAGCAAAAGGTGTATAAACATTAGCATTACTATCTTCCAATTCAAAATAAATAGCAAGGTCAGTATTAGTTTGGTCTGACATATTACGACAATTCAAAGCAAACTCAATTTTCCAAGTGGTAAATGTTGAATTAACATCCATAACGAAAGTTGGAAAATCCATAGTTGTTGTATATATCGTTTCAAAAGTATTTATATTATTATATTCAGTATTATCAGTTATAATCTTAGTAAAACAAATAGGAAGAGTAAAACCTTCATTACTCATAGTTAAATTAGTCGTAGTCAAATCAATATTATAGTGTCCGTCATGTACTACAAGTTTCGTCCCATTTACTACAGTATTTATATCGCCTATTTGAGTTTTTGCTTGTTTACTATTTAAATCAATATTACCACTAACCTCAAGGGAAATGGATGGATTATTCGTATCTACAACTAATTTTGTTCCATTAGCCATATTATTTAAATCGCCCATTTCAGTTATTCCTTGTCTACTATCTAATGAAATTGTTTGTGTAGTGTCATTTACTGTAATTTTCGTTCCATTAAATATATCATTCGTATCGCCGAGATACGCTATGTTAGTCCCAAAAGCAAGACCAATATCGTTGCTTACATTACTAATTTGAAATGATCCATCTCTAAAAATTATTCTGTCATATTTATATTCTACAAATGGAAGACCATCACCAAAGTTTAATGAAGTTGTATTTAATGTTGCGAAAAAACTATTTAAACTATCAGCAATATATAATTGTTGATTTCCAAGAGCATTAGATAAAACTAATTCTTGATCGCCACCATTATAAGTTAATTCTAAAATATTTTTTTGGAGAGACATAATATCAAGAACACCATCATAAACAATTATTTCGTCGTTTTCAATAGTAGCATATGCTCCACTTCCATTCTCTAATAATATTTTAGGCAGAGCTGTTAAAGTGTCTAAAATTATTTCATTTGAGTTTGATGTATTAGATAGTATAATTTTTTCAGGGTCAATTATGCCTGTTACTAATAAATTTCCATAAATTAATACATCTTGTCCTGTGACTCCAATGCCTGTATATCCACTAGTGCTTCCTGCTATACCATTCATCGATACCCATTGACTTGCTCCAGTAGCACCTCTAGCTCCGGTAACACCAGTAACACCAATAAAACCTTGGGCACCTGTAGCACCAGTAGCACCTTGTACTCCAGTAATTCCTCCAGGAGTGCCTTGAGGACCAATAGCACCAGTAGACCCAGTAGAGCCTTGAGAACCTATGACACCGGTAGCACCAATCGCACCAGTAACACCGGTAGAACCAATAAATCCTTGAGGTCCAATCCCTCCAGTAGCTCCGGTAGCACCGCGTAAACCATCAGCTCCAGTAGCTCCGGTAGCACCTCCTGGAGAACCTTGTGCCCCAGTTACACCTTGAGGACCTGTTATACCTATACCTCCAGTGGCACCTTGAATTCCTACTGGTCCAATTCTACCAGGATTGCCTTGTTCACCTTGAGGGCCTTGAGGTCCGAGACCTCGTAAATCGCAACATTTACGACTAGCTAGATAATGAGAATAGTTAGACATTTATATTTTATAATATAATATAATATATTATAAAACACATTTTCAATACAATATTAATACCTAAAAATAAATAATAATAATAATAAAATCTAAGAAGAGGGTAAATTGCTAAGACATAAACGAATAGTTCCCAAACTAGCAACATCATATTTGACAACCAATGGTAAATCATTTTCTAAATATACCTCAATTTGAGAACAAAGATTTGTACATTTAATAAAATAACCCAAATTTTTTAATGAAAATTCCCCTTGAATAATCTTGGAAGAATCTTGTTTTAAAATGAATCCCATGGAGCCATCCGATTCGGCACGATGAATTTCTGCTTCAGCAAATTGACCTTTACACTTAAAAATAAGTTCATTTCCAACAGATTTAATTTCTAATTTATCTGAAATACAAGACAAGTCTCTAATAATTTTCTGAAAATCGGCTGAAGGTAAATTAATAATAGATGAAAATGTGACATCAGGATATTCAAGTTCTTCGGGTTCAGGTTCGATTAATTTGAGTTTCTGTGTTTTACATTGTTTGATGTCGCCATTTTCAAATTTAAGCGCTAAATAAGATACAATTCCATCAAAATAATCACCATTTTCAATATAAATAGTTAATGTATCATCGTTATCAATGGAATTAATAAGTTTAAAAAGATGAAACATGTTGACGCCAATGATAATTTTCTCTTGTTTACATTCGTAAAATTCAAAATTTTGCGCAGCTAAATAAAGATGTGCTAAAATAGTATGTGATTTGTCCATATTAATAATACGGATTCCATCGGGTTGAAAAGTAATATTCGTTTCAAGAAGGATATCTTTTAAAGCGGTCATTAAAGTGCGAAAAGGTGCGATTTGAACCGTTTTGATAGTAAGAACATTTCCTTCAACAGTTTGAGGATGCATCAAATTTTTATTGAAATTAGACATTTATACTTTATACGTTATTTTAACGCAAATCTTTAAATACTTATTAATAAAATATTTATTTCACCTTTATCTAAAATAGTTTTAGTTGTATTTACTGAAAATATTGTTCATACTCCTAAATATTATGTAGAGAAACAAATTTATTGTTTGTAAATAAATAATATGTAAGAAATAATATAGAGATATTATAGCATGTTATAATATCTGAAGCATTATCAAATAAATGTTACCAACTCAACCACCCGATTTGTCTCATTTGTATGAAAAATATAAAAGCAATCCTTATATTCTGAACAGATTACAAATATATTTGACTAATTTGCCGAATATGTTGGAAAGTGAAAATAAGAAATATGAGGAGCGAATGACTCGTATAAGTGAGTTAACAATGGAACACGATAATTTTCACAAGGTATTTCTGAGTAAACATCAGTATTATTATATGCCTTACAATAATCTGTATTATGAATATGATGGTAAGACATATAAAATAGTCAAGGACGACGATATTCATCATCATTTATTGTCCACAATAACAGACGAGGGTAAATTAATTACATGGAAACATAAAACAAAGCAAAATATAATAAGAACAATAAAAGAGCGTAATTTATTTAAATCAGTTCCCGAAACATATACAATACAGAATGTATTAAGTTTTTTATCATCTATTTTTGAAAGCAAAATGGAGTCGAAATATTTTCTTACAGTTATAGGAGATTGTATATTAAAAAAGACAGGGGAAGCAAATGGGTCGTTATTATTTCATGTGAACACAAACACCAAGAAGTTAATTTCTTTTATAGATTCAATTTGCTATATAACAACAGGGAATTCAATTATGAATAATTTTATATCAAAATACCATGATAGCCACAATTTGGCATCATATAGACTTATAAAAACAAATGACAATGTTATCTCAAACGAAATTATAAAGGAGGTTTTAAATAAAATAGGAATTGACCTGCTATGCGTCGCGGCACATTACTCGGATAGATACACAAACTCGGATAATTATTTAAACACAAAAGCAGAAGATAATATAAAAAAATATGCTATGTTTTTTTCATTGAACGCCTTGGATAAAATAATTACCGATTTTATTGAACAATGTATTGAAACAGTTGATACCGAAAATAATGAGTCAATTGTTATAGAAAATAACATTAATACCTTAAATAATTTGTCTTGGAAAAATATGCATTATATTTGGAAATTATATTTGTCTAATAATAAAATTCCAAACATGGTATACACAAATAATTTGAAATCATTATTAAAAAATAGGCTAAAATATAATGAAGATTCGTCGGATATTATATTTTTAAATGTGACAAGTAAATTTTTACCAAACGTGAGTAATTTTTTGGCTTTTTGGGAAAAACATATAACTGTGGTTGCTAATGATGTAGAATTTGATGAGGAATACGAGTTAGATGAGATTGTGACAATGTATAAATTTTCAAATAAAGATAAGTGTTTGAATATTTCAGATAAGGAAATTTTAAAAATAATCAATCATTATTTCTCTCCTCATGTCGAAGTAATAGACAATAAATATATTACAAATATTCGGTGTAATTTATGGTCTAAATATGATGCTATTAATGAAATGTTGACAAACTATAAGTATAAGTTATTGAACGACCCGGGCACAAATAATATTGATACAAAAACGACCGAGGATTTAATCTCTTTTGATGAATTATATCAACATTATAAGTCATTTTGTCATGCTAGAATAACAGTGGATAAAGTATTTTGTTTAATTGTTAGTAAACAATTTTTTGAAAAGTTTTTGCTACATTTTTTATCAGACTATGTAAAATTCGATAAATTTATTTCTTATCACTGGTTACAGTGATAAATATAATATTAAACAATAAATAAAATTTTATTATTTAATATATGAATTACTTATTTGTATAAGGTTCAACAATTTACTTACCCAACATGTAAGAAGCATTCACATCAGCAGGAGCACTGTCTCCAGCAACTTGTTGCTGTCTTTGTCTCTGTTGTTGTTGTTGTCTTTGTCTCTGTTGCTGTCTTTGTCTTTGTTGGCTTCGGCTTCTCTGTTGGCTTCTGCTTCTTTGTTGGCTTCTGCTTCGGCTCTTACCTCCTTCCATGGGCACAGGCTCGGAAACAGATGGTGCTTCAACTAGCTCAGATGGATGTAAGGAGTTACCATAAGGTGCTCCGCCATCTTGTACGTGAGGCATTGACATTTGGTAGTCAACGTCAGCAGGATTCAATGGAGACAATCCAGAACCACCTCGATGACTCTTTCTAGACATGTGTTTTCTTAATTTAACAAATCCGAATTTTCCTTTTTTGGTTCCGAATCCATGTTTTACTAAACGCATTTCCTTTTTGGCAGAATTGTGTTTTTTTCTGGAAACAATGCGTCCAGTCTTATTTTTCATTAAATCAGCCTTAAGTAGTCCTCCGGATGTATGTTTAGCAGTTCCGTGAAAAACCTCAGCACGAGTTCCTTCCATTTTTTTAAAATGATGCGACATCTTATACAATAAACTAAGAAAATATTTTATTATTTTTGTAAATCATTTTATAACAACGGAACTATTTATAACAACGGAACTATTTATAACAACGGAACTATTTATAACAACGGAACTATTTATAACAAATTATTATACAAGATAATAAATTTAAAAAATATTTCTAAGTGGTTTTGGGCTACCACCAATTTGACCTTCAATACCTCCTAAATATGTTATTCTAAAAGGTATACCATTGTTGCCAAACATAATTCTTCCACCTAACGCAGTATTTACTAATTGTGAATTTCGTTCTGCTTGTGTTTGTGTATCATCATTATATCCCCGAATGGACTTATTAACAGTCTCTTGGAAACAATTACAGCTGTTATCAGATGTGGTATTTGTTTCTCTTTGTATTATTTTGCGCAATTGCGATGATGTTGCATGACTATTTCCTGGACCAAAATAATTTCTAGGCATTTAATTTATATATTACTTTATTTATAATTTATATTTTATAAATTATAATTTATATTTATAATTATAGTTTATAGTTTATTTGTATCGTAAAATAAATTAAAATAAATTAAAATAAAATAAATTAAAATAAATTATAAATATTTTTAGTGTAATCGGTAGCATAAGAAACTATATAATTTCCCATACCTATTTTTTGTATTTTACATAAAATTGAAAATTATTTAAACATAGATTCATTAATTAATATAGTAAGAACAATGCAATCGAATAACGACGAACTAACTGCTAAATATCAGCAAAAAACTGATAAACAACATATATTAGATAACCCAGATACATATATTGGGTCAGTCGAAAAGGTAGATACTGATTTATGGTTAATGAATGAAACTAATGATAAAATTATTGAAAAAAATATAAATTATGTTCCTGGATTATTTAAATTATTTGATGAAGGTATAGTAAATTGTCGTGACCATGTTGTTCGAATGCAAGTGGCTGTAAATGCGCAGCAAGAAAATGCATTACCAGTAACCTATATTGATGTATCAATTCAAGAGGATGGAACTATTGTTATGATTAATGACGGTAATGGCATTGATGTAGCAAAACATCCTGAATACAATATATGGATTCCTGAACTCATTTTCGGACATTTACGAACCTCAACAAATTACGATAAAACGGAAAAAAAAATTGTTGGAGGTAAAAACGGTTTCGGATTCAAATTGGTTTTAATATGGTCTACATATGGTTCAGTGGAAACAATTGACCATGTGCGTGGCCTAAAATATTTCCAGGAATTTAATAACAATTTGGAAGAAATTTGCGAACCAAAAATTACAAAAGCATCGAAAGCAAAACCATATACAAAAATCACTTTTAAACCGGATTATCACCGTTTAGGTTTACACGGTTTAACACCAGATATGGTTTCATTATTGAAAAAACGTATATATGATATTTCAGCTGTAACGGATTCTAAACTAAAAGTTAAATATAATGGTCAGCTAATTCCTACTAAAAATTTTGAACAGTATATAAATTTATACATTGGAGATAAAACAGCTGCTCCAAGAGTATATGAAGAGGCTGGAGAAAGATGGGAATATGCTGTAGCATTAACTCCTACAAATGAATTTATCCAGATATCTTTTGTAAATGGTATTCATACTTGTAAAGGTGGAAAACATGTGGAATATATATTGAACCAAATTACAAAAAAAATGAGTGATTTCATTGAAAAAAAGAAAAAGGTGAAGGTAAATCCGAATTCAATTAAAGAACAGTTGATTTTGTTTGTGCGTTGTGACATAGAAAACCCAGCATTTGATAGTCAGACAAAGGATTTTATGAATACACCTGTTTCCAAATTCGGTTCTTCGTGTGTAGTAAGTGACAAATTTATTGAGAAAGTAGCGAAAATGGGTGTAATGGATGCTGCTTGTGCTATTACTGAAGTCAAAGACAATAAAGCCGCTAAAAAAACAGATGGAGTAAAATCGAAGACTGTAAGAGGCATCACAAAGTTAACCGATGCGAACTGGGCAGGAACAGAAAAATCAAGAGACTGTATGATTATATTTTGCGAAGGGGATTCAGCCAAGACAGGAGTTATATCCGGATTATCATCAGAAGACCGTAACACAATTGGCGTGTATCCATTGAAAGGTAAAGTAATGAATGTTCGCGGTGAAACAGCAAAGAAAATAGCAGAAAACAAGGAAATAACGGAAATCAAGAAAATACTAGGACTCGAAATGAACAAGCAATATAACACTATAGAAGATGTTCATAAACATTTGAGATACAGTAAAGTTGTATTTATGACTGACCAGGATTTAGATGGTTCTCATATTAAAGGTTTATGTATTAATTTGTTTCAGAACGAATGGGCTTCGTTAACTCGAATTCCAGGTTTCATCGGATTTATGAATACTCCTATTTTGAAGGCAAAAAAAGGGAATCAAGAGATGAAATTTTATAACGACGGTGAATATAATACATGGAAACAAAATAACAATACAAATGGATGGAATATTAAATATTACAAAGGGTTAGGTACTTCTACTAAAACAGAATTTGTTGAGTATTTTGAAGAGAAAAAGTTTGTAGGATTCGAGCACACTGGTGTAACAAGTGATAATGCGATTGATATGGTATTTAATAAAAAACGAGCAGATGATAGAAAAGAGTGGCTAGAAAATGTATACAGCAGAGACAGCTATGTAGACACAAGTCAACAAATGATTAGTTATGAAGATTTTGTTAATAAAGAACTAATCCATTTCTCAAAATACGATTGTGATAGAAGTATTCCAAATTTGATGGATGGACTTAAAACGAGTTTGAGAAAAATATTGTTTTGTGCGTTTAAAAAACGACTACAGGCTGAAATAAAAGTAGCCCAATTTTCCGGCTATGTTTCAGAGCACTCATGTTATCATCATGGTGAAGAAAGTTTAAATCAAGCAATTGTAGGAATGGCACAAAATTTCGTAGGTTCAAATAATATAAATTTGTTAGTTCCAGCAGGTCAATTTGGAAGCCGAATCAAAGGTGGAAAAGATGCGTCATCGCCAAGATATATATTTACTCATTTGGAGCGAATTACACGACTCCTATTTCCGGAACAAGATGACTATATTTTAAAATATTTGGATGACGATGGAACGCCAGTTGAACCGCAATTTTACGTTCCAATTATTCCTATGATATTGGTAAATGGGTCAAAGGGCATCGGAACTGGATTTAGCACTGAAATAATGTGTTATAATCCAAAGGTCATAATACAATATTTAAAAAATATTTTACAAAAAAATATAGAAGCAAACAAAAGTATAAATTTTGTTCCGTATTATGAAGGGTTTACTGGAACTATTGTTAAAATTAATGATTCTCAGTATTTCTTTAAAGGTGTTTATGAGAGAATTAGCGCCGATGTAATTCGTGTCACAGAATTGCCAGTTGGTTATTGGACAGAAGATTTCAAGGAGCTTTTAGAGGAACTATTAAATGATAAAGACAAAGATGGAAATAAAATAACACCAGTTTTAAAACATTATGATGATAATAGTAAAGATACTACAGTAGATTTTGTTATAACATTTGCGAAAGGAAAAATAGATGAATTAGAAAAAATGAGTTGTCAAACAAGTGCTGAATACACGTTTAATGGATTAGAAAAATTATTGAAACTTGGTAAAAATGGTTCAACTACAAATATGAATTTGTTTGACCACGAAGATAAACTGAAAAAATACGAAACGGTTGAAGATATTATTGACGCATTTTATTCAATACGTATTTCATATTATTCAGATAGAAAGGAATTTATGATTAGCGCATTGGAGAAAGAGCTACTTGTCCTGACAAATAAAGCTAAGTATATTCAAGAATTACTAGATGGAACTATTGATTTGAGAAAGAAAAAGAAAAGTGAAATTATTGATATGTTGAAAGAGAAACATTATGATTTAATTGAAGGAGACGATGAATATAAATATTTAACAAGAATGCCTATGGATAGTGTGTCTGAAGAAAATGTAGAGAAAATAAATAGAGAACATAACGATAAAAATGACGAACTTATGAGAATAAAAGAAACAACAGTTGAACAAATGTGGTTGTCTGAATTGGATATTTTAGAAAATGAATACCAATCGTATCAGCAAGAGAGAACCCAGTCACAAATGGGCGAAGTAGGGACAAAGAAGAAAACAGGAAGTAAAGTAGTTGCTAAGGTTGGAGGAGCTAAAAAAATTATAAAAAAATCGGCTACAGAACTAGTTGTAGAAGAGACAATTGAAATTATTACTAAAACTAAGAGTAAAAAATAAAAGGTAAAAAAGGTAAAAAATAAAAGGTAAAAAAGGTAAAAAATAAAAGGTAAAAAAGGTAAAAATATTTGATATTATTTATTTGTTATATAAATAAATGTATTATAAAATTTATTTATATTTTTTTTACAAAAGCAAATATGCTATGCTAATTTAATATATTATTAAAACCAATTTGGCATCTTATAATTGCGTTTATCGTTTTCAGAAGACATAATGGGCGGTGCCAATGGAACTGCTAATGTGCTAACATCAGTTAAATATTTCATATATCCTTGTGCTTCTGAATAGACATGAAAAATACAATAATCCAACACAATTTTATTTAATTCAGCAATTTGTTCGGTAATGTGCTGTGGCTGATTTGTAGCATGTTGTAAAAATACACTACGCATAATTACCTTTAATGACTCACAATCTTGTGGAGCTACGACATATTGACCATTTGATTTATTATAAACACCTGCGCGTATTCCATTCTGGATAATTTGAATATTATTTTGAGAGAAATAAGCTTTGGATAACATTGTTTCATCCCATTGACCTAAAGTTGGTTCTCTAAATGAAACACATTGGTTTGCTGGTATTTTATCATACATAGCAAATAAATTACTAATATCTGGAGAATCTATTATATTTACTCGTCCATTAGAGGTTCTATTTTTATCTTTTGTAAAATCTTTAGCACTGTTCATATTATATTACAATCATAAAAAAAATATATGTCTAATTTATATAATGGATGCTACTTTTCAACAAATAGTTTTAGCTATTGCTATTATTCTTTTAATATTAATATTAGCTTTTATCGGTTATTCTTTGAACGATTCTAAAGCCGAAAAAACATGGCCTCCCAAAATTGCGAATTGTCCCGATTATTGGGAAGATGACTCTGTTGACCAGAATAAAATAATTTGTTCAAATGTCAAAAAATTAGGTGCCAGTTGTGGCACTACCAAAGAATTTTTATCGAGTGCTACTCTTTGTGATAAATATAAATGGGCAACTACTTGCGGTGCTCAATGGGATGGGATTACATATGGTTATGGACAATATAAACCATGTGAAACAAAAAAACCATAATATACTAAAATAATTTTTATTTAATTGTTTACAATAATAACTTATAATTATCTTATAATATAATTATAAGTATAAATTATCAAAACATGATATGTAATATAGAAAGGGAAAATATGACTTGTTTATATAAAGGTGTTAGAAAACTTCCCGTAGTTATAATTGATATTATTTCAAAATACGTTCCTAATATTGTGTATGTCTGGTTAAATAGAGAATATTATTTTAAATATCATCATTTACTGTCAAAATATATGAATCAAAAGAATAGAGAACAGTATATTCGTCAAATAGTTAGAAAAGATGATTATTTTGTATTTAACCAGCTATTGCTAGAGAATTATTCATGGTGGTTAAAAATGACGAAATATTTACACAAAGATGGAATATATGCGAACTATTTAATGTTTTTAAATTTTTATAGTCTAGAATATGATTCGTTTAAATGTAAAGAATTAATAACAAACTTACTAAAAGAACTTGGTTTAAGTAAAAATCAACATAAAAAGAATATTATAAGAAATATAAGATGGAAGAATTAAATATAAATAATTTGCTTAACCGCGAAGAAGAGTTTATGAAAATAAAAGAAATATTATTGAATTTTGAAAAGACGAAAAATGATTTGGCAACTAAAAAGGGAATTTATGTGTATGGTGAACCAGGTTCTGGGAAAAGCACATTTGTAGTCAATGTTTTAAAAGAATTAAACTATGATATTATTAAATATGATGCTGGAGACATTCGTAACAAAACTATTATGGATACTATTACTAAACACAACATGTCTGATAAAAATATAATGAGTCTATTTCATAAAAAGGTGAAAAAAATAGCAATTATAATGGATGAAATAGATGGTATGAATAATGGAGACAAAGGGGGTATCAATGCGCTGATTAAAATTATTAGGCCTAAAAAAACGAAAAAACAGCGATTGGAAGATGTTACGCTAAATCCAATCATTTGTATAGGAAATTATCATATTGACAAAAAAATAAAAGAGTTAATGAAGGTATGTCACGTTATTGAATTAAAAACACCAAACCGTATACAGATGACTAATGTTATAAATAAATTAATGCCTAATATTGATGAAACTATAAAAGCAAATATAATCACTTTTACTCAGGGTGATTTAAAAAAATTTTCAACTATTTATGAATTATATAAAACCAAAGAAAACGTGTTGAATGCCAATATTATTAAAAACATATTTTTGATGAAATCTTATAATGATGATACACGAAAAATTACGAAAAAATTAATAAATTCTCCATATTCTTTTGACGACCATTTAACGATAATGAACGAAACAGATAGAACTATTGTTGGACTGTTATGGCACGAAAATATTATTGATGTTATTTCAAAGATAAAAAAAGAAGAAGCTGTGCCATTTTATTTAAATATATTAGACAATATGTGTTTTGCCGACTACATAGACCGCATTACATTTCAAAAACAAATTTGGCAGTTTAATGAAATGAGCTCCTTAATTAAAACATTTAAAAATAATTCTATTTATCATAAAACATTCCAAAAGAAACCGAAATTTAATCCATCTGAGGTACGATTTACAAAGGTTTTGACAAAATATTCGACTGAGTATAATAATTCTATTTTTATACAAAATTTATGTCAGCAGTTATGTATGGATAAAAAGGATGTGTTTGCTTTCTTTTTAGACATTAAAAATAAATACAACGATGCTGAATTAGTTTCCCTGTTTGAAAATTATGAAATAACCAAATTAGATATAAACCGTATTTACAGATATTTAGAGAAATATACAAAGGAAAATACAGAAGATGGTGAGGATTCTACATCAGAGAGTGACCTAGACGATTAAGTTATTTATATTTTGTTTATACAATGTTATAACCAAAATATATTACTATTTATTATTTTTCGAATACAAAACAAACTGTTTACACCTTATTTTTATACTCTGCCAATTCATTAGTTAGTTCCTTTACCTTTTTTAATAGCTCATTTATTAAATAACTTTTGTCTGCTAATTGTTTTTCATAATGTAACCGCATTGCGTCCATGTCTTTTGAGCCCCCGCTTAGTCTCTCTTTTTCTCTCCTTTGAATTAATTGCTGGGCTTCCAACATCTTATTATGTTCAATTAACCTTTTATTTCGTTCTTCTTCAATTTGCTTCATTTGTTCCAGTAATTTTGGTTTATATTCAGGCTTTCCGGGTTCATAATTTTCAAGCAACATATTCATTTCTACTGTATAGAATTGTTTCAATACTGGATTTTTTATAAAATCGTCTACAGTATATCTAGATAATGTTGTTTTAGTTGCTTCTTTATTTTCTAATATTAATTCTTTGTTTAAAGAATTATGTTTATGAGAGAAAACCATTATAGATTTCACACTTTCTAATTGTTTTAAAGGAATTGTGTAATTCTTTAAAAAACTTCTCTCTTCTGCCAACGCATTTTCATCATTATAAGAAGTGTATTGTAACAATTCTTTCTTGAAAGCAAATGTTGCCGCGGTCGAATGATATTCTTTATAAGGACCGCATTGATATACTTGTTGCTTTGATTCAAAAAATATGTGCATTTCACTAGACCCAGCAATCAAAAATGTTGGGTTATTTTGTAAGGTTTCAACCGCGTGAGATACGCGTTCCGGAGGATAATAATCGTCATCATCCATATAAATAATTATATCGCCGGTACATTTAGTGTGCATAAGGTTACGTTTTTTGCCTAATAACATTTTTTCACTGTAATAGTAGTATTTTACTTGAGGCAAATGTTTAACTAAGTCACCTATCGGGTCAGTTCCATCATCAATAATAATCCATTCTATTTTATCCTTCGGATATGTTTGGTGCTCAAAACACTGAATCATAAATGGAATGAATGGGCGGCGGTTAAATGTCGGAGTACATATGCTTACCAATGGAAATTGTATTTTATTATTTTTTTTTAAATCCATAATTTAAGTATAAAATATTATATTTAAATTATATTATTAACTATTTATTATTATGCTAATTTGAAATTATATTTTTTGTGACAAGTTCCATCATTATTTAATCTTAATTTTTTCTTACCACCTCTAAGCATTTCGGGCTGACCAATTTCATCTTGGGGTATATTATTTTCTTGTTTGTATGGATTTTTACCATTTCCTACTCTTTCTCTACCAGAATATCTGTCAATTATTTGGTTTGGTTCATTTAATCTTTCATTTATTTGTTCACTTATTGATTCAGTTGTTTGTTCCTTTGGTCGTTCCTTTGGTCGTTCCTTTGGTCGTTCCTTAATTGCAGTCTCTGTTTCAGCTCTTGACTGTTTACAATCAACTTCGACTCCATTTCTCTCTTGTTTAACATTAATACCCTTGGTTAAATCATTTAAATTTGTTATTTTTATCTGAGTAGTATCCACATTTTCAGGACTTGATGGGTTGAATATTCCAAAACCAACTGCTAAAATAATAATGGCAATAATACATCCAGTGATATAATTTGTATTATTAAGGTATTTATAAACTGTATCTAATAATGTATACGCGGTTACCATCATGATGAAAGATTTTTTATAAAAAAACGTATCCTTCAAGAATGTTCCGAATCCATAAGTTTCTTTATTATCCGACCCCTCTAATTTATATTCTTTAAACAAAGGTGAAAACAAACTATAAAATGTTGTAAAAATTGCCATAAAGAACGTCATAAACAAACTCAAATACAAATATGTAATAAAAACTACAATAGTCCAAGCAAAGTTAAACCAACCGCGCTGTCCGTCCCATAAACTAACATTTTTCCATATTTTTTCGTTTGGTTCACACGTTGAATCCATTGTAGAACCAAATTGATTACACATGAATTCATCAAATGCGATATTTGTATTACCTAAATTAGTAATTAAAGCCATAATTCCGTTGTAAAACAATAAAAATATAGCTATAAATGGAAACGCTGTAAAATAAAATAACAACACTAGCCATTCGGGAAGTTTATAAAGTAAAGAGTATACTGTGGTAACAATACTAAACGAATTCGCTATGTTCGTTTTAAAAATATTGTGCATAAAGTGACTTAAATTACTGAATGTCCCATCTTTTTTTGAGTTTGTGTCTAAAAAACACAAAAATTTTAATAAAAAACTGTCTTTAAAATCCTCTTTTACAAAACTTGCTTTTTGGCTATAAGTTTCTAGAGGGGTATCCCAAAAATTAAATCCATTCCATGCTCGGATTTTTATAATATTCATTAAAATGGTGATAGGGTTTGTCATATTATCTAAGTTTTTGATATCGTAATCAAATTTAGTGTAAGGAGCAAAATCAACATTGGAAGGTAAAATGTTAGATTGTGCTACTTTTGCGGTATATAATCCAGTAGCGCCAAAAACAACAATACCTAAACAAACGGTTAGTAAAAATTGTTTAGCAAATTGTTTGGCAAAAAGTTTGAAATCATTTGTTTTCACATTATTTTCGTTTCTTTTAGAATCAATAGTGTCTTCAGAATTATTAGCACTAGACATTATTTATAATAAATATATAAAATAAAATAAAGTAAACGTTTATCATTAGAAATTATAAAAATATCCGTCTATATTATAAGTTTATACGTTATGAAACTGAGTAGCAATGCTTACAACAAATATATCAATTATTTCCTTATTTTTGCTGTAGTTGTTATAATTGGATTTATAATATATTACACGGTTTCTCTAAAAGAGGGCTTTAACAAAGTGTATAATCCAAATGATTTATTAGAGTATAATCCAGACAGTCAATTAACGGTTCAAAATGTAGACGTAGTTAACAACTTTTATTCATGTAGAAATTTCTGTGGTCCGAAGGCTCAATGTGCGATTACGAGAGAGCAATGTCTTGCAGACATAGATTGTACAGGATGTGTACCACCTAACATACATATAAATAAAAATAATAAAAATACACTTGTCGTAGAGAATTTTGAATCATTATTATCAAATAAGGATAAAAATGAGGATAAAAATGAGGATAAAGAAAAATGTGAAATACAAAATGATGTGGGTGCTGGGAAATTAACATTTTCTCAGACACCTCAATATTCAAAATTAACCACAGATATTGGCGCATTTGCCAGATTAATCAATCCTCAAGCAACTGTTCCAAGAGTGTATGAAGGAATAGACACTTGGACAAGGGCATTCAATTATGGATTAAAACTAGCTTATAATAAGTTGCCAAAATTGACACAGTTTGAGAAAAAAATAGAGCCTGAATATCCTTTGACGGTTACTATGACCGGAGCATTTTACGACGTTGGCCCAACTCCATCAAATGCCACGATTTAACTATGGTTCAATTTCTTTATTTTTATTTTTATTCTATATCTTCTGTTGTATTTTCTTCTGTATATTCTGGTTCATTCACATCCTCTGTAGACAAATCATTTGCGCAATATTCACAATTTCCGTGCGCCTCGTGACAATCCATACATTTCGTTCCACAGTTGAAACATCTTTTTTTATGGTCATTACAAACGGGTGCATAACAACGTTCGCATTCATAAGGCGCATCGGTATGCTCGCAGAAACGACATAATGGAGTATGGCGCCAACAATCACTACATCTTCCAAATCCTTCATCACGTTTTTCCTCACACCTGTAACAAATATTTTTATTACACTTGTCGCATATTACATTACAAAAATGACAGGTTAAGGACGGTTTTCCATTTTTATTAAAACGATTTGCTGGGATACATCTTTCACACGAAAAACACGAAAAAGAGCAAGTAACGCATACCTGTTTTTTACAAATGTCACTCCAACCCACCTCATTGCGACATTCACGAAGGCATTGGTTGGTTTTACAAGCGTCGCACGTTCCTTCCTCATAATAACCATCCTCATCATAAGAATCATCATCATCATTCTTGTGGTTTGTTTTTGCGCAAGGAATCATTTCGTCCATATTAACTAATAATTATATATTTTTAAATGTTTGATATTTAAAAATATATTTTCAATTTTAAATATTTAACATTTTTGTAAACCTGTGAAATTTACAAACATGTAATAAGCTATAAGATTAACATATTAGACAAATATTTCTAGACCAACTAAATTTGAATTATACAATATTTTATTTTGTAAATATTCCAACAAAGCACCGCCTCCAGTAGATACATAAATATGTGGGTTTTTATTTTTATCTGCTACCAATGAGGCAGTTTCACCCCCACCAATAATAATTGTTTTATCCACCATTAACTCAAGAGTATTCAATAAATTAATACTTCCTGTAGAGTATTTAATATCTTCAATCACACCCAATGAACCATTCCAAAAAATAATATCAAACTCGGTCAATAAATTCTTTAAATATGAAAACCCATCTACACTAATATCATACACATTCATGTCACTTGAGTAAATATCTTCTATATACGTTAATTCGTCTGATAAATTTTTATTACCATGTCCAGACTTTGAAATAAATTCTCTAGTGGGGTCTTCAATTGTATATTGTTTTGTCAAAGCACCTCCAATAAAAACACAAGAGTTAGGTATTTTTTTTAATGATTGAATAATCGGCAACTTATCCTTTATTTTTGACCCACCGATTATTCCTAGTACTTTTTTATTTTTGTTATTAATTAATGAATTTATTGCGTCTATTTCTTTCTTTATCAATATACCGTAACCATACAATTTACCAAAGTCTTTCATGGCACATATACTCAAATGTTTTCTATGTAAACATCCAAAAGCATCATTTATAAAAACGTCTCCTAAGGACTTATAAATATTTAAAACAGAATCATCGGTTAATCCTTTTTCATAATCAGTTTCTTCTTTATAAAAACGAAGATTTTCTAGCAAGTATATACTATTTGGATTTTTTTCGATTTGTTCAACTGTTTCTTTTGTTAACCCCTTTTCTAAAAATATAACACTTGTATTTAAATATTTCTCTAAAATCGGAATAATAAACTTAAGCGAATATTTATCTTCTATACCATTAGGTCTTCCAAAATGTGAGGTCAATACAATATATTTGGGGTCTTTTGAAAGTATCAATTTAATCGTATCTATACTTGAACTAATTCTAAAATCATCTGTAATATTTCTAGACTTGTCTGTTGGCACGTTAAAGTCAAAACGACAAACAACACCTTTATTTACTAAATCCATATTTCCCACAAAATATGTTTCTTTAATCGAATTATCTATTTTTAAATTTCGGGTATTAAATTCAAACATTTTCTCAACTAAACGAATCAATTGACTTGAATATGACCATTCATTATCATACCAAACCATTAATTTCAACTTACCGTTACCCATATCAATTGACGCATTTATATCTAATATTGTTGGGGTTGTGGTTGTTACAAAATCTCCACTTACTAATTTTTTGTCAGAGACATCATATACTATTTTATAGAGTGTATTGGTTTTAATCAAGTTACTTATGTCTTTTAAAGTTACATTTTTATCAGACAACTCAATATTTAAGTCAACTAATGAACAATTTACAACTGGAACTCTAACACTGGTTCCATTTATTTTTCCTTCTAGCATTGGAAGAACTGCGGTCACAGAAGATGATGCGCCTGTTGTATGTGGAATTATATTATTAAAAATGGAACGATTAGTTCTGGCTGATTTTTTTGAAACATCAACCACGTGTTGTGATGCGGTTGCTGCGTGTATTGTAGTAAAAACACAATTTTCTATACCATAACTATCATTTAACAAACTCAATATAGGTGCTATACAATTTGTCGTACAAGATGAACCAGACACTATTTTTTCACCATTATATGATTTATCATTTGCTCCAACAATAAATGTAGGAGTGGTATCTTTCGGAGGTGAACTCATAATTACGTAATCCGCGTTGTGATAACTACACTTTTCAGTTGTTAAATAACTGCCAGTTGCGTCAATAATATAGTTACATTCCATTTTTTTCCAGTCTATTTTTTTGGCATCCCTCTCTGATATCAAATGTATAATATGGTCATTGATTCTAAACAATTGACTATCCAATATTTCTACTTTTATTTTTATATTATGTTTGTGTGTTGTATCAAAATTTAAATAATCTTCAATTTCACTTAATTTAATCTCAGTAGCATTTACACATTTAATAGAAAAATTTGGATTATTCAATAGTTGTAAAAAAACACATTTGCCGATTCTGCCGAAACCGTTTATCCCAATATTTATCATATTGTTTATAATATATTTGTCCCTTTTAATTTTTAAATCATTATTATTGTGAAAACCAAAACAATTAATTTGTAAATAAATATAACCTAAGAAATAATATATATTAAATAAATACTTAAAGACCTTTAAGTTAAAAACAATATATATTATTTATTCGTGTAAGCTTTTACATCCTTTAACATTTCCTTGTTGTTGCTTTCGAAAAACGCGTATTAAACCTTAAAATAAGTGTTAGAACCAGGGCATATATCTATACCCAAATTATTTACTAAGCATATTTTGGTATCCTCTATTAATTTTGTAACTTTAGCCCATTTCCATTCAACACTTTCAAACCCCCTAGGTTTTTCAATTTGTTTTATATATAAACAAGTCATCCCTATTAAACCTGTAATACAATCATTAGTTTTATAATTTACTGGTTTAAAATACGGTCCATATTTTATTACACAATTATAATTTGTATTATGTAAATTTTTAATAATATTCATAAATTCACTATTATCATCCAAAATGTATCTACCTGTCATTTTTACAATGAAATCAGTATCATTAATATTATATTTGTCTATACAATCTAAAATATCTTGTAATTCTTTTACACCCTTATTATTTGTTTTTATAAAATTATTTTCAGTATAATATAGTTCACAATCTAACATATTTAAAAATGTATCTCTTTTTCCATTATTTTCAACAATAATAATTTTGTAATTATCAAAATTTAAATCCTGTATTATCTGTTTTAATTTATTAATTCCTTTAATATATTGACCTTCTCTTATCGAACAATTATTAAATATAGATGTAGTTATAATAAAATATATCATATATTATATTAATATATTAATGTACGTTTTCCAAAGGCATTAACGAGTAAATGTTAAAGGATGTAAACGCTTAGTCAGAATAAATAATATATATTATTTATCGATACCAACTTTTTTTACTACATTACTAATTATTTTTTCATAATTTTTTGTTTGTTCTTCACTGGTTGCTCCTGACATCGAATTAGATAAAATCTTCAAATACAAATCATTTTTATTTGAATCCGAATCTGAACAATGTACATTCTCATTTTTCCATTCCATTATTTGTTGTATGTTTTTATTTGCTACTGCTTTGATTGCTTTTTTTAGTATCGGTTTTTCTGGCTCCTCCTTTTCCCATTCATTGTTATTTTTTATATAAAGAACTTCTCTCTTCAAGTCACTACAATGAATTGGTCTTTTGTATTTATCTAATTTATTCAAATGTTTATTTATAATTCTAGTTATACCTTCAACATATCCCAATCTACCAGTTTCTTCTAAATCAGTTAATTGTATTGTAATTGAATCAACAAATTCACTTATATTCACAGCATCCTTACATGTTTCGTTAAGAAAAAAGCTTAAATTAAAGGTTTTATTTTCGTATGTATTGTTTATTATATTACACTTATCTTTACTTATCTCTATTAATGTTTTCTGTAATTCTTGATTTTGTTTTAGAAGCTGAATGATTAATTCTTTCGTATCTAAATTATTTTGCTCCTTTTCTTTTACTTCTGAATCTTTTATATTCTTTTCTACTAGCGGTTCATTTATGGATTTTATACTTTCTTCGTTAGCATTTAAGCATAGTATTTTATGTTTAAACAAACTTTGTCTATGTTTGTATTTTTTTCCACATAAACAATCGTACCTTTTTTCGTCAGCCTGCGTCAGTATTTTATGTTTATTCGTTTCAATGTGTTTTTTCCATTTATCAATTTTACAGCATTTGAAATCACAAAGTTCGCAATGAAAATATTGGGCCTTTTTGGCCCTAAAAACGTCAGCCATCGTCAGTATATAATTTGTACATATTATTTTTATATAAAAAAAGTTATGATAATACTTTTATAATTATTATTTTGGAATTTACACCATTATGCTCACATTCCATTTTTCGTAACTAATTTTTCGAAAAGTATTTTAGGTTTTGAAAAATGGACATTTTTAAAAATGTCCAAAATTGAAAAGTCAAAACACTTTTTGGAAAAATATTTTCATCTTTTTAGAAATTAAAAAAAAATGAAAACACAAAATATATAAATATATTTGTTACAGAATTATCGTGTAAAAAATATAATAAAAAATGAAATATATGAAATTATCGTAACATTTTATTAAGTGGCGTATGCTAAACCACAATTGCCACCAATAAAAACAACTTGATTTATTCTCTCTTCAAATAGAGTCAAGTTAAAATTATAATCATAAATTCTCCATGTTGGCTTGTTTACACCAATAGGCTCGCCGGTTGCTGGATTACAAATAACCAAACTTTGAGCCAATGGGTCCAATGGAGGAATAATTGTTGTAAACTCTAATTCTATTAAATTAAAAATACTCATATTAATTGCACCAGATGGCTGTAATTCCATATTATTTGAATTTATAGCAAAATTATAACAATACAATCCCTCTGGAGCATTTCCACTGGTTCTTATGTATTTTTCAATATAATTAAATACACCTGATGGCTGAATATTTTCTCTATATGAGCCATCTAATAAAACTCCCATGCTTATTAAAATATATTTATCATTTTCTGTGCTATATACAGGTGTAATAGCTAATCCAGTTAATTGACCATCAGGATTTACACCAGGACCAATATATACAGGAACCAATGTTCCAGACCCATCATCCCTATATACAAGATATGTGCCGTCAATTGGAGCAGGTATAATATCATTGGGGACATATCCATACGGCCAATTGGTATAATTAGACCACTCGTTACGCAAATTCACATCACTTCTTTGGAAATAAAACATCCAATTGGAAACCATACCAATAGATTCTAGACTCACTTTATTAGGACCAGTGACATCATAAAATATTCTTTCACGAACCTGTTTAATCAAATATTTTTGCTCTTGTAAAGCAAATTGTCTCTCTTCATCATTGGACAAAAATCCATATGTACAATTTAGATGAACATCTGCGTTCCATAATGTTCTTAAATCGGAATATGAATCAATTCCAATACTAACATCTGGGGGAGGTTGTAAAAATCTATAAAACTGCATATACCATAAATTAAAATTAGGAGCAACATATGGATAATTATTTTCTGAGTCAAACACATCGCGAATTTGAAATAATTGATTAATAGGTCTTAAAGTAATGTTTATATGTAATTCATTATACTGTAATGAGGTTAATGGAAAAGCCATTTGGGATTTTAACCCAAACCAATTGTTTAAAGGAATGTATATGATTCTACCGCGTATAGAAGGCTCTGGGCCAGCTAGCGCTTCTGTGAAATACGCATTTGGATACGCGTTGACACGTGCCCCAGCATTAGCAGGGTCATTCAGTTCAGCAACATTTCCAATCATTCTATCAAACAATGTTTTTTTATCTGTATTAAAATCTCGTTGTACAGCGGACAATAAATAGTCGCCAGAATATTCTTGAAGCGTGTAGTTTCCACAAGTTATGGTTATTTTAGAAATCATTTTCGCTCCTAAATTTTGTATCCATTTAAATTCATAAGGAACCCATTGGTCGCTATTATTATTAACATTATTATCATTTGGGTCTTGAGGTGGTAAAATAGGACTCCATATATTGGGCAATACAACAGACAAATAACAATCCATTAATAAATCAGCATATCTTGGTATCTTAAATGTATATGTAGATGGTTCAGATAAACGCAATGTTTTAGAACCTTCAAAATCAACTCTGAATTTTTGGAGAGCAAAATTTGTGTATTGAGCATAGACACTTTTAAAAAATGTTTTACTAGGGTTTCCATTTAAAATTATATTTTGTTGTCCTTGGCTTACAAGTTGCATTAATCCTCCTGCCATTATATTATTATGTTATAGTATTAACATATTATTTTTTTAACTATTTATTGTCAATACATTATTATTTATTTTATATTTTTTATTTTGATTTTTAACACTGTTTTGTAAAGTATTTGTAAAGTATTTGTAAAATATTATGTTAATATATTATAAATATGTCAGAAGCAGGTATTGGTATATCAATAAAAAATATTACAGACAAATTACAGAACATGAATGATTCTACCGCTATTTTTATGTTTTCTGTTATAAACCTGATTATTCTCTTATTAGCTATATTAATGTATTTCTATTATACTGGAACTATTTTTTCAAATGGTCTTAGGGCCAGAGATTGTTCCTTTATGGATACAATGTATGGAAAAATAAATGGAAAAATCTCTTCTATTAATACAGCCAACACATTTTTCCAACAGCCTTTAAGAGATTATTATATTAAATCCGCATATAATGCCTGCTCTGGGGGTGATTATAAAAACGATTACGTCGATACATGTGTTGTCAAAAGTTTGTTGAAACAGGGTGTCCGAGCATTAGATTTTGAAATATATTCTATTGACGATGAGCCAGTTGTAGCCACTTCAACAAATGACAATTACTGCGTAAAAGAGACGTTCAATTACGTAACTTTTGGAGAAGTTTTAAACGTCATTAGCAATTATGCTTTTACAATGTCATCTGCTCCGAATCCAGCAGACCCATTATTTATACATCTCCGTATAAAATCGACAAATAAAAAGATGTTCGAAAAGTTAACAGAACTAATTGAAAATTTTAATAGCAGCACAGGTCGAATATTAGGTCCAAATTATAGCTATTCTAAAAAGAATTTAGCGGCGGTTCCATTGAATGAACTGGCAGGTAAGGTTATTATAATGGTCGATGGCACAAATAAAACCATTTTGGAAACAAAATTTAATGAATTTGTAAATATAGTTAGTAAATCAGCGATTTTAAGAGGGTTAACTAATTATGAAATTGTTTACACACCAGATATGGATGAATTGATAAATCATAACAGGGTCAACATGACTATAGGATTCCCAGATAAAGGAGCGAGTCCTTCGAATCCAAATTCGCTTATTATGCGAAACAATGGTTGCCAATTTATAGCAATGAGGTATCAAACAGTAGATACATTTTTAGAAGAAAATAATACATTTTTCGAAGAAAATGGAACCGCATTTGTATTAAAACCAGATGATTTGAGATATAAAGTTCAAACAATTCCTGCTCCACCACCTCAAAATGAACGTGTATCTTATGAAACAAAACAGATAAAAACAGTTGCTGGATTAGTTTTTGATATTTAATAATTTAACATTGTGAATACAGCAAATATATATTTAGACTAACTTCTGTTATTACTTAACATCGATTACGTATATATTATAATGTCGACCTTTTTTTCCGCATTTTGTTTCATCGGTTCTACATACTAATGCGTCATCGTATTCGATTTGTCCGGTAACCAAATGTTGTTTACCAAATATAGCACATTTTCCTAATTTATGTTGAGTTTCATAAATTTCATCATAAGGATTAGTATATTTATATTCAATATAATTAACACAATTTATACAAGGATTTTTTGTTTTTTTTATAAAAGATGAAATTAATCTTAAACTCATAAATATGAATAGAATTATATATTTATATTATTTTGAAAAACATTAATTAGTTCTGAACAATAACAAAGACAAAGACAAGGACAATAACAAAGACAAAGACAAGGACAATAACAAAGACAACAAGTTTATATATTTTTAACAGTAAAATTATATAAAATATTAGTAATATGTATGAAGAAAAACGATATATGTAAAGGGTTGAAATTTAGTGATTGTGAACTTGTTATATTGAGACAAGCAGTTGACAAGGCGGAAGAAATACAAGGGAAACAGGTAGCGAACTCGCCTGAAGTAAAACAAATTATTAATACTGTGGAAAATTTCATTAGAAGTAAGAAGTTGATTATTTACGGAGGCGAAAGTATCAATCGTTTGTTGCCAAAACAAGACCAATTTTACAATCGAGATATAGAGATACCAGACCTTGATTTTTATTCTCCAAATGCTTTACAGGATGCGAAAGAGCTTGTCGATTTATACGTAAAAGACGGATTCGTCGAGGTTGAAGCAAAGTCTGGTCAGCATCACGGAACATATAAGGTTTTTGTAAATTTTATACCAGTGGCAGACATAACATTTATGCCAAAGGAACTATTCAATGCTATTAAAAAAGATGCGATTAGTGTGGCTGGTATCTTATGTTCGCCGCCAAATTTGTTACGAATGGCAATGTATTTAGAACTGTCTAGACCCCAGGGGGACGTTAGTCGTTGGGAGAAGGTGTTGAAACGACTTACACTATTAAACAAGCATTATCCATTAAGTGGGGAGCAATGTGCTCATATTGATTTTCAAAGACAAATGAATAACCCTAATTTTTCAGAAAAAATATATGAAAATATTAGAAACACGTTGGTAGACCAAGGGGTTGTGTTTTTTGGAGGATATACGGTTTCTTTATATTCGCAATACATGCCTGGTAATTTGCGTAAAAAATTAGAGAAAATTCCAGATTTTGATGTATTAACAGAAGACCCATTAGTAACATCTCAAATAGTGAAAGAGAGACTATTAGATGCTGGAATAAAAAATGTGAAAATAATTAAAAGACCTCCTGTAGGTGAAATTATTGCCCCACATTATGAAATTAAAGTGGGAGTAGATACAGTAGTTTTGATTTATGAACCATTAGCATGTCATAGTTATAATATAATACGAGTTGATGGAAATGATGTAAAAATAGCAACAATTGATACAATGTTGAGCTTTTATTTAGCTTTTCTATATGCGGATAGACCATATTATGATAAAGACCGTATGTTATGTATGTCAAAATACTTATTTGAAGTTCAGGAGAAAAACAGGTTGGCTCAAAAGGGTTTATTAAAACGTTTTAGTTTAAATTGTATGGGACACCAAGAGACAATAGAAGAAATGAGAGCAGAGAAGGCGGCAAAATATACCGAACTAAAGGATAAAAAGAATAGTCCAGAATACGAAGAATGGTTTTTGCGTTACAGACCTACAGACAATTTAAAACCAAACAAGGATAATAATATAAAACCAAAAACAAATAAAGCATTGAAGAAAGGAAAGGGTAAAACTAGAAAAAATAAAAGGAAGAAACGAGGTTTTTTTCTAAATTTATGAAACAAAAAATTTGGGAAATATAAATTTGCGAGTATTAACTAGAGGTAGTTTTAAAAAGAATAATCCTACTATAATCAAGAATATACCAAAATATTTCCAAGGGTCATCAAATCTTTCACCCAGTATTATAAATGCCGCCAGGGATTCAAATAACGCACTTAATCCATCCCACGCAGCATTAATTAATAAAACTTGTGAGCCTTGAAGCGACCTTATTAAAAAATATATGACTCCAATATATCCTGATGTTCCAACTATAAAATTTGTCATTCCACCTGCGTCCGCAAATTTTTTATATCCAAAATCTCCAATTATTTCAGTGAAAATTAATAATGTCAAATCTTGGTAACTCATATTTATAATAATATAGTATATTTTTTTTACACGATATTATTATTTGTAAAAGCATTCATATTAGAATGTATTGAATTGTTTCATAGTTTTTGTCAAAATATAATATACAAACCCAAATAATCCACAAGTAAATATAAGACCATTTATATTATAGTTACCATCATTATTACATAACAAAGGAATGTATTTACATAGAGTTTTTTTTAGAATTGGTAATTGAAACATAAAGTATAAAATCGCCATTAATAGTGGTGTTTGAAATTCATCATAAACAGAATCCAATGAATTTTTAATATGTTGGTCTCGTTGAAAGTTATTTATATTTTCTATAGTATCATAATCATCGTTTATATAATCCCTATTGTTTGGAGGAGGAACATAATTTGGTTGAATATGTGAATCATGAGTTAAAGGTTGTGTATTTAAGGGTATATCTCGGCTAGGCAACATTGTTGCTCCAGCAACACTAGCTTGTTGGAGACCATTTACTATCTGGCTAATAGTAGTTTGGTCAAGAGACAAAGACCCTCCATGACCTTGTCCTTGTCCCTGCTGTTGTGAAAAATGATTTATTTCATTAGCAACTAAAGCAATATTGCCGCCAACACTTCCACCAGATACAGGGTCAGTCGGCAAATCACTTATACTTGTTGTATTATTATCTGCCATTAAAAATATTATATATTAACTAAAGATACCTTGTATTTAAAAAAATACGCATAATAAAAATAAAAATAAAATAGGTAAATAAGTATTTAATATCCCTCAAAGGTGAAAATTTGTCTTTTTTTATCACATTTGGCTGAATTTTTCTCTAATTTGTAACATTTATCATCAAATTTATATGTCTCTTCTAATTCTTCAATTGGAGGAGCACTATAAACAACACAATTTTTACCCTTACATGCTTTTCTAAAAAGTGTAGCTAATCCTAATCCCAATAATAAGGACATAATATACTTACCAGTTTCGCTATGAACAAATCTAGATAGTTGTATCATTATATAATAAAATGATATAATAATTGAATCATTAATAATATATAATATTTAGGGTGTTAGTAATCATTATAAGAGAGAAAAAGCATTTAATATTTTGAACGGGTAATTAATTTTGTACAGGTATTTTTTTTATACTTAATGGGTTAATTGGGCACCCAGTTTCAACCGGCTTAATTTCAAAACAGTTATCTGCTTTGTCTTTATATAAAATATCTTTATAATTTGAAGGTGATGGATATTTATAAACAACTTTGGTCTCGGGTCCTAAAATATACACAAATAATAATCCTATTGCGAAACTACATAAAAACGTAGGAATAGAAATATACTTGGTTAGCATTATATTATTGTTATATTTTTAATTTTGGATAAAATATTATTATATCTTGTTGTGCCAAGTGATGAAATCGCACCAAGAGATGAACTTATTCTATATTTTCACTTGTAACAACTTGTTCCTCAATAACAGGTTCTTCAACTAATTGAATTGTTTGTCTTATTTTCCTAGTCTTTGTTTTCGACGATTTTTTCGCAGGTTGTCTTGATTCTAGAACACCTTTTACAAATGATTTTACGGCATCCTTGCTAAAAAAATTCAATTCCAAATTGACTAAACTGTTTTTACGTTGAAATAAGAAATAATTATCACCAGAAATGTTCGGTTCATAATCAATAAATTCTCTTTCATATTTTAATTTTTGAATTTCTCTAATTTTTGGTGTCATTTCATCAACATAAAACTTAACAGCTTCATTTACCTTTTTTTTGTCTCTACCATTGCTTTCATTGAATTCTTTCATCATATTTTTGAAAGGAATTAAATAAGACATACCAAATTCATCTTCAAGAGTTTTTGTTAACACCTTTTTCTCGGGATTCTCATTTGTTACAATGTTAGTGTTAATAACGTATCCAGCTATTTCAGTGAGTTCTTTTAATTCATCCGTTTTCGCATTAAATTTCGCAACTGCTTCATTTTGGTCAATATAACCAAACATCAAATCATTTTTGTCCTTTATTATTTGTAGTTTAAGTTCATTTAAGTCATTATCGTTTATTTCCATTTGACTAACATATGTATGTCTATCCGCATACTCAATATTTATATTAAGTGGACATGGCGCTTCAATATCTCCACACTTTGCAGTAAATATTCGCATAAACTCGTCCACATCTTTTTTAATGGAAAAAATAGTTCCCACATTTCTTTTACAATTAATACATTCCGGCTTAGGCAATTTTGAATAAGCAAGTCGTTTTTCTCTCTTGCTGAACACTTTAGATGAAATTATAGGTTTCACATAATTTATATAATAGTCGGTTTCATATTTGGATTTTAATTTATAAAATTCATTTAAAGCGTCATTTACATCTAGATTATTATTGTTATTAATATTGCTCATTATAGAATATATTTATATATTATTCTTTATAGTTATAATGTAAAATATAAATATCAATTATATATTATACACTATATTATACACTATAGTTTTTTTGTTATGACATCAAATTCAGTGTCCCAATGTGGTAAACCAGTGATTAGCTCTTGCTGAGCTCTAAGTTTTGTGTCCTGATAATTTTTTATTTTAGAAAGGATATATCGCTTTTTGTTTAATTCGTTTTCAGCAATTTCTTCAGGAGTTAGTTTACCTTTGTATTTATAAATTAGTAACCCTCCTAAAATTATTAAAAATAAAACTAGGATTCCAATATTAAACAAAAAATTGTTGTATTTTTCTTTAAAAATATGACATTGCTTTAATGTTTCGTTTAAAAAATATTTTACTCCTGGTTCCGTTAAAATAGGTTTAGTGTAATTAGGTTCGTAATTCATAATAAATACCTTTAAAAAACAAAAAAAAATTATACCAATTAACTATATGGATATCTCTTACATTTCATTAATCATATTTATTTTAACTACATTACTATATTTTTCGTCTGTTCCCATTTTTGGTAAACCAGTTTTAGAAATGCCGTCAGATGGCAATCTAAAAGAAGAAGACTTAATTGGTTATTATACAAGTTGTCGTCCAAAACTAGCAATGTATTTATTAGTAATAATCGTTACACAATTTATTTTGAATATTACATATTTAATCAATAAATGTGGTGGTGATGCGGGTAAAAATATCTCGGCCGCTGCTTATTACACATTTTTCCCTTGGGTTTTAATTTTTGGATTTATGCTAGCTATGCTTTCCGCATTTCCTAAACTAAAATCAGTCTTTTCAGATGTAGTTGGATATTATTTTATATCTTTTGAATCAAATGACCTAATTTCCTCTATTTTAATCGATACAAATATGAAAACAGCTATAGATGGTGAACAAAATACAGATAAAAAACAGCAAATGATGTCAGCAGCAGAAACTATATTGAAGATTTGTGGTAACAAATCATTATTAATAAATCAAATATATCCTGAAAATTTTACAAAAATGTGGGCATTATTAGCTCCTTTAATGAAACCAGGTATTTTCGAAGATGTTATTGTTAAAAAGAGATTACTTGATTTGGTTATGTCAAAGGATAATACTGGAGAAGCTATGTGGTATGTATACACTGCTGTTTTGGTAACATCTATAGTATATTATAATTTAGCTACCAGAGGATGCGTTAGGGATGCGAAAACAATTAAGGCAAATTACGACAAATATTTGTCGGAAAAGAGTTCTAATACTAATACTAATAATACAGATACTGTGGCGAAAAATGCGAATAATATGTAATACTTTTTTATTCACAATAAAATAAATAATATAAATATAACTCGTATATTATACTAGAAAACAATAGCATGGATTTTTTAGAAAATATAGAATGGTATATTACATCTAAACCAAATACAGCAACAAATAAGACCACTAGTTTTTCTAGTCTTACACAAGAAGAATTTGATAAAGTTATTTTTGATGATTCTTCCAATGAAAATATAAAACTTTGTTTTCCACTACACAACAATGGCTATTCATTTTCATTAACTAGAGAAATATCGCGACCAGTTACATTAAAAAAGTTATTCACATTCATTTATAAATTTTATCAAGAACCTTTAGACATAGAACATATAGAAAAAGCTTTTGAAGGAAATGAAGAAATACAAGATGAAATTATTGATAAATATGACGGAGATATTACAAAAATAAAAAAATATGATGTTTTTGACTCGTGTCCAGCGCCCGATTTTTGCGGATTATCATTTGATGAAGAAACTTCCGAATATATTGTAGGTATTGGTCCAGAATAGAAAACATAAAATATTATTAACATTTTATGTTTTAATTAGAATCATCGTTATTATCGTCATTATCTTCACAATATTCTCTTCCAAAAATCTCTTTATAGCAATCTTTATAATCATCAGCGTGTTGTATTGGGTCACTACAACCATAATATTCGACTAACGCATCATAACATTCGTGAACAGTTTCAAAATAAAAATATGCCATAGTTTTCCCTAAATTATTTGTTTTTTCAAAATACTTACAAATTTCATAACCAAACAAATCTTGTAATTGTTGTATATTTTGTTTAAGCTTCATATTTTCTAGTAACACTTCGGTAATTTTATTTTGTAACAATTTATTTTCAATAACTTGTTCATTATCATTGGTAAAAACACTGCTCATTTATTATGATTATATCTATTACCATATCTTGTCATATTGTTTTTATATTATTTTGTATTAAATACAATACATAATATATGACAATGTTACAAGGTATAATAGCAAATATAAACAATAATTACGTTATATTAGATGACAAACGTTTTATAGAACAAACCAATATTATAAATACTTTGCTTCCAGGAGATACAGTAGAATATGAAACGACTTCGAAAAATACTATTAACATAACAAAAATTAAGGATAGGAAACGGCAAATTCTTTTGGGGATTATTAAAAATATAACACAAGAGAAATACGTTGAATTATTTTTTCCGGGATTTCCTAAAAAATTTACCCAAACAATACATTTTGTTAATGATTACACAATTGGTCAAGTCGTTATTTTACAGATTGATAAAAACAAATGTGATGTTTTACATACATATTCTTCAATACAAGATAGAAGCCAAGATAAAGATATTATTTTACAATTATACAAATTAAATTCAAATTTATCTAATATATATCCAAAATATAAATACAAAGATAATACTAACCACAAATTACCAGAATTAACATCATTTATAAATGAAAATGAGCACCAAGATTTGACCCACCTGGATACATTTAATGTCGACCCGGTAAATTCAAAGGATTTTGATGATGCGATTAGTATTGATAGTGTAAATAATAAAATATATGTACATATTGTTGATGCGCATGAACAAATCATTCCTTCAACCACTACAGATTTAAACGCATTGACATCAACATTTACCCTGTATTTACCTGAGCATATTGAAAATATTTTACCAAAGGAATATGCGGAATATAAATTGAGTTTGGTTAAAAACGAGAAACGCAAAACAATTACGGTAGAATTTATAATTGACCCAGATACACAGCAAATTATAAATTATTCAATATATAAATCCACTATAATAATAAAAAATAGATATAATTATCAAGAATTTAATAATATTATACATAATTACCCTACACTTATTTTATTTTATGAAAAATGGAAGAAACAATCATTAAATATTCCTCATATTAAAATGAATATTAATCCAAACACAGGGCATATAATAAATTATTGGTTTGAATCTAATAATGATTTAGCTCATAAAGTTATTGAAACTTTTATGATATTAACAAATATAACTGTAAGCAAACATATTCCTGATGTTATTCCTCAACGATATCATTGTAAAAATAAATCAGATTTTGTAGTGGAAACGTATTTTAATAATGAGATAATAGATGCTATTTTTTCAATAAAGCAATATAGGCCGGCTGTCTATGATGCTACCAAAGAGGGGCATTTCGGATTAGGTGTAAAAACATATACACATTTCACATCTCCAATAAGAAGATATTTTGATATTATAATTCACCGATTATTATCAGGAGTAGAATATGAAAATCTTGAAGAAGTTTTACAACATATAAACCAGAGAGAAATATACATTGAAAAAATAGTAAAATTATATGAAAACTTAAAAATATTGTCTCTCTTTGAAACTCAACTAAAAAAGATATGGAAGGGATATGTTATTAATAAAACAAAAAATGGATACGTTGTTTTGTTGGAAGATTTATTGTATGAAGTATTTATTTTTGATAATAAATACAATGTAGACGTGAAAGATATAGTCAATGTCAAAATTACAGGAATTAAATGGGTTTACTTAGAAGTAAAAGCGGTCATTGTTGTAAACTAGTATTTATACTATTGAATAATTAAATGTTAGTTTAATATAAATGGGTTATAGATATATGAACAAACAAAATGTAATATATTTTTTAATAATTGTATTACTTTTAGTATTTTTAATAAATATTTATTATTATTTTTTCAGCTTAAAGGAAGCATTGAGTGTAAAAAAAATTAGCAAAAAGGTTGGTAAAGGTGTTACAAAAACAGTTGATAAGGTTTCTGATACAGCTCAAGGGGCAGCTGAACAAACCGTAAAACAAACAAAACAGATAGCTCAAAAAACAAAACAACAGATAGAACTAGCAGCTAGAGAAGCTAAAGAATTAGCCGAAAAAGCAGCTCAACAAGCATTACAAAATGCTTTAAAAAAATTGATAGAACCAATCAAAAAATTAAAAACCAAAATAGTAAATTCATTACAAAATATAAAACAATTTTAAAACAATATATATATAAACCAGATGAATAAAAAATTAAATTTAAAACATGTAATCTTTATTATTTTAATTATATTGTTAATTTCTATAATATGTTATAAACTATTTTTTAAAAAAAATGAAGGATTTAGTGTAAATGATATAGACAATATGTTTGATGACATTAAAGATATATCAAATACAATTGATGATATACCGAAAGAGATTAACAATATTGATAAAAAACTTACACAAAAAGTAAATAATATAGGAGACAAAATAGAGAAGAGAACAGAAGAAATGGGTAACCAGATTATAAAAAAAACTGAACAAATGGGTAAAGAAATTGAAAAGAAAACAGTTAATATTTTAACAGATAAATTAAAATCAATATTTACACAATTAGGTGATATATTTAATAAGGGATTAATAAATCCACTTTTAAATTTATTTGTCGGTATAGGCAATATTTTTGTACAGATATTTGGAATATTAAAGCAAATAGGTAATAAAATAGTTACATTGCCTGGATGTATATTTACATACGCGATTAAAGAAACAATCGATACATTTGAATTTTTATATAATAAAATTATGCCAAAATTTTTAAAAAATATAATTTCATTTGTGTATAAATATACATTAGGATATATTTTTGGATTTATTGGATATATAACTGGATATGATGATAGTATACAAAAATGTTATGGCTTTAATGTATCCACAAATGTGGACAAAATTAATTCAAACATGACTGATATTTATTCAACATTCAAAAAAGATTTTGGACGTTTGAATTTTTCAGAGATAAAAGTGTAATTATAATTGTACAAAAACTATATAAAGTTTAAAATCAATAATAATAAAAAACATTTATAAATGGTGTTTTTAGACTTTTTTCAATATATTGAATGGAATATTTGTAATGACCCAAATACGGCTATTAATACAAAAACAAATTCACAACTCACAAATGAGGAATTAGATAGTATTTTCGAAATAAAAACAATTACGGATAAAAATATTGAACTAGTATGTCTAATGTTTCCTATGGGGGTTTATAATAATTATTGTGATAACACCCCTTTATTTATAACAAGGAATATAGAAATCCCAAAAGAGTTTACATTGAGACAACTATTGACAATTATTTATAATTTTTATCAAGAACCGTTATTATCAGGTGAAAGTATAACAGACCAATACCCTCGAAATCGTATTCCTTTAGAGTATATGAAAGAAATTAAAAAATTAAGAAAAAATATTATTAATGCTTATGACCCATTTTATGATGAGGGTAAACTTAAAAATATTAACGTGTTCACGGAAATTACGTTACCAAAATTTTGCGGAATCATTTATGGTGAGTATACATATGAATATTGGATTCAAATAAAAATATAATTGAAATAATTTATATTATGATGTTCTATTTATAATATAAAATAAATAAGTTTGTTCAACAGTTATTAAAAGTTAAAAGGATAATAGTAAGTATAAAGGTAGAAATAAATGAATTACCCAAATAGAATACAAGGGAAAAATGGCGTTTGCTTGTATAAATTGAGAAATGGTTTGTATATGAGACAAATAAATAAAAATACAATGGTTTACAATAAAATATATGAATACACATTGGAAAGAATAAAAAATAAAAATGATTATGTTATACTTAATATACTAAACAATCCCGAGTCAACTGATACAAAACGAATTGTATTATTTAGCTATTCATTAGTTCCTGATAGGTTATAAACTGATAGCTTAAAGGCTAGCTTAAAAAAATCTAGGATATGCTAAATAATACAATACAAATAAATAGGACAAAATCCCTAAAATAATAGAAAATAACCAAACGGGCATAATAGTTTTATTTTTATATCCGACACCAAATTCACGAATGCTCCCATCCGATTTATATAAAAAAGCAGGTTTTATCATTTGGACCAAAGCAAAAATACTTATAAATATAATTATAGCTGCTAAAGGTATATTATTTCTTGTAAATGTTCGAAACATATGTGTCTATGTATGATATATTATAATATAAACTTTTCAATAGATTATATTATAAATACCTTATTGGTATTTATTTTTTATATTTATTTTTATAATTATTTTTTATATTTATTTTTTATATTTATTCATAATCCCCCATATTATCGGCATCCATTTCATCTCCATAAGGGTCACCATCGTAATAATTTTCAGCAACATTTCGTATATCTAGTTCATCAGCATCTATAAATGCTTGGGTTTCCATTTCATCTAAAGCATCTTCCATATACAAATCTATATTCATATCCGTTACGTTCGCATTTTTTCTTAAATTAGCCTGCATCTCAGCAATCTTTTCAGCAACCGCTTTGTCATATTCGTATGTTTCTGGGTCATACTGTTTTAAACCTTTTGAAACGCCTCGTTCCCACACACCAATTTTAATTGCTCTTTTCATCATATCAACTGCTCGTGTTTCTTCCGTCATACTTTTTAATCTATCTGTAAACGTGTATTTTTCTGCTTCCTTTAGTTTAAATATAATGTCCTCAATTTTATCATAAGATTTATTTATAACCGCCTTTGAACTGCTCATCATATTAATATAAGCAACAATCAATTTAGAGATGTTTTCTTGTAGCCTACTTACATCTCCTTCAATATATAATTGTTCGGATTCAGAGAAACGTAATTGCTGTTCAACTAAAAAATCTGAACTATAAACATCTGATTCAATACTAGGTTTCGCCAACATTTTTGACACCATAGAAGGGTCTTTAGTTAAATTAATATAATCGGTAAATATTTGTAAAACATAATATTCATATAATAATGTTGAAGTTCTCTTATCAAACACAGAATGTGTCTCTTTATCGCCAATTTTTATATTTGTCAACGCGGGAGTTGCCTCAGACAATAAAACAATTCCGTTACATCTTTTTTGTATTTCCTTAACAATATTTACAACGGAACTGTCGCCAAAAAATTTGGACAAAGGCTCATATAGTGATTCTATTTTTTTCTTTAACTCATTTTTATGGCTAGGATGAAAACCCCAATAATCGTGTGATTCAAAAATTTGTAATTTATTGTTTATAATCATTTCTGGAAATACCATAGCCAATAATGAAATATAATTTTTATAAAAGTTAATATAGTTATACATGGCATCGTCTGATATTTTAATATCCTTATTTCTCTGATTTATATCAAAATCCCAAGTAGTCAATTCATTTATAAATTTAGTAATATTTTTCATTTCAGTTCCTCTTATTTTTGATTTTCTTTTAATAAAATCCAAAATATCTCTGCGCATTACTTCGTTTGATTTTGCTAGATAATTTTTGAATTTGGTCATATCTTCGGTATCTTCTTGAATAGACAAATCATATGTGTCCAATAATTTATTTAAATTTTGTTTCAATGCCCCAGCAATGTATTCATCATTTTCGTCATCAAGTTTTAATAATAATCTTCTCAACGTTTCTGAATACGATGGGTTTGTATAAGAAAAGGAAATATTAATAATATTGTATCTGCTTACTATTTGGAAAAGACGTAAAAAGGAATCCTTAGTGTATTTTCTCTCGTTACGTTTCAATTTGGCTATTTTTTCTTCAATCGTATCTACTTTTAATAAATAATCAGGTTTATCGTGACATATTGCTAACAATTCTTCTGTCAATGGAATAGAAGACTGAAATTTACATAAATCAATAAAAGCCCGGTAAATCGTCTCTTCGTCAAACTCATTACTTAAACTAGAGAAAACCCGTTTAGAATTTTCAGTGCTATTCATAATTGCGGCTTCTGTTAGTAATTTCAAATCTTTCAATAATGCGGTAAGGTCTTTTACTATTTTATTATTTACTGCTATGTTTGGATTTTCATTTACAAAATACTGTAATGATGTGAAGTCAGTAGAACCATTTTCGTTACAGCATGCGTTAACCATAAATGGATTATTTGATGCTTTTAGTAATAAATCCTTTTGTTCCACTATTTTTTGAATGTCTTCTTGTATTGCCATAGAATGCTTAATTATTTTTGACTCAATAACTAACATTTTCTCTATTTGTTTTGGATTTCCCATTTTAATGTCTTGTTCTAATTCTTCTTTAAACCCATCAGTAATATTTTCTAAATTTTTAATGTGAAATCGTCCAAAAGGTGGTAAAAATGTTGTCCAACGTCCCAAGTTATGTTCGTTTGGTATGTCTGTATTATCTGGATTGACAAGTAAATATTCAACCTTCTCTTTAATTCTTTGGTCTATAACTGAATAAGGTAATAAATATTTAACAGTGAATGCTTTAATTGTTCCAGCTACCTTGTCTTCTTTTGTCTTTGATAATACATTCCAAGGAACTGTTACAGGACTTTTATTTTTATACGCTACACAAGCTAAATAATTTAATCCACTGTCGTCACCTTCTCCTTCTAAAGGAAAGCCACTAAATGAACGAATACATCCAGGAAAGGTTTTTCGTGTTTTAATAGATGGAATGCTTGTCTGAATAGCAATTAGTATTGTTCCTAATGATAAATAAAGAAGAGTAGAACTGTAAACCATTATATATTCTGGAAGTTTTTTCCCTCTTTTTGCGGCTTCCTTTTCACGTTCTCTATAAGCAGGTTCTTTCTCAAGCACCTTGACATCATTCATAAGCTCAGTGACAACCTTTATTATAAAATCACGAACACGGTCTAAATCAATTCCCATAGTGGAAGACATAAATGAAACAATATTGGAAACCATTTCTCCCTCAGGCGATAAACGTTTTTCTTTCTTTTTGTTTTTCGCAAGTTCTAATGTAGTTTCTACTGCGTCTTCTTCTAAAATAGAGCGACTAACATCCTTGAAACCATCCTTGTAACCCTCAGAAATGTCAAAGTCTATTTCACGTATGATTTCTCCACTGTGTTTATCTACCCAAGCGTCCCCATTAGCACTTTCCTTACCAATTGTTTTAATTAGAAGAGTCATTGTTTTATCATAATTTGCTGGTTTTTCGAGAAATGTTTTCGCAAGCATAAAACGAAAAGTGGGCAACAATTTTGTATTTGTCTCTTTACAATACATCCACCAAAAGTTTTCCATATCTCCATCATTTTCATTTGGAATAGATGGATTTCCTTGGCGACAATATTTGTCAGCAAACATAACAATAACTTTTTGTCTCTTTATGAAGTCAGATTGACCTACAATTAAATCACGTAATTTTATATAAGGAGAAACTACAATAGGCGTATCTATCCCTTCAACAAGTTCCATTCCTAACTTATATTTCATATCATTATATTTATAATACTCGTTATTCTGAATCATTTGAAGACGAACCATGATGTCTTCGTAATAAGAGAGGTGTTCATTTATTTTTTTAGTCAAATCCTCTTTGGATACATTATAACTATTATCAAATTGCTTCATAATATCCTTAAGAGCCTTATCAATCATAGTATTTTTAACAACCTCAACAGATTCACATTGTTTATTTTCGTCTTTAACGCCCTTATTTTTGTCATTAACGCCTGTATGGGTTATATTATAAAGGCAATCCGTTTGTATATTACATAATATGTCTTCTTCTTGTATAAACCATTTTGGGTCTATTTCTTCCGCCAATACCCATTGGTCATTTTGTCTAATATAATATTCCAAATGAGCATAATTAACTTCATTAATTTCTTGTTCATTTAATTGTTTAGATACAATGGCATATTGACCGTCAATCACCTTTTTCGCTCGATTTACTAATGTTTCCGCCATATACATGGCTTCACTGTCACTCAGTTTGTTTTTCTTTTTGAATTCTTCAGAAATATATAATTCAAGCTCATCTGGAGACAAAGTATTTTTTTCCTTTTTAAATTTCTCCTCAATAATATCATAATTAGTGGTATCATAATCTCTATCAAAATATATGACACGACCATTATCTGCTAATAATTTATCAATTGAGTAGTATTTTTTAGCAATAACATATGTGCTACATTTATTTTTCTCTTGTGATTGTTCTAGCCTGGTCTTAAGTTTATCTTTATCAAGCTCAAAAATTGGATTTAATTCTGTTGGAAACATAAGTGATAAATTAGAGAAAACTACCGAGGTATTGAACAAATTTCCGTAATCTGTAGATATTATTTTTCCAAGTATTTCGGAAATAGAATACTGCGCATTTGCTCCAGCATCAGACAATTTATATGCTCCAAACACATTACTTTTAACCTCATAATTATTGTCTAAAATAGTTAGCAATGGATTTATAGTTTTAACATTCGTTTTAAATGCTTTAATAACAGCGAAAGCTCTGCTGTATTCAACATACTTAATATTGTATTCTTTAATTTTTTCTTTGATGAATGAATTTATTTCCTTATAATTAACATACGTTAAATCATTTGAATATATCAAAAATGGTTCTATATAAGTAATTAAATCGACCATCGATAATTTTCCTTTGATATATTTTTTAACCAAATTAAATAGCACTACAATTTTAGGTATAATAATCTTTAAAAATTTATCGTATATTTCCACATTTGTCAATTTTTCTGGCATCTCATAATCGCTAAGGTCGAGCATATAATTTTTAATGTTGTCCACAAAATTAGAATCAGTATATTCAATTTCATTGTCTAATCCATTGATTTCTACAGGTGAACAAAGGGTTTTTTGTTTTAACAATTGCCAATAATTTAAGAAATGTATATTTAAATTTGCTTTGACTAGCAAATTAGAACCAGGTAAATTAATTTGAGAGAATCGAACAGTAGGTTCTGGTAATGTAACAATAGATGAAATAGCGATTTCATCATTTCTGGTTAATTTAACACGATGAAATGCCTCGCGTTTACCTTTTAAATTATTTGATTGTAATTTGTCTAACCCCAAGTTATATCTTTGTATTACAAATTTACGCGCTGTTGCAGTCCCTCTCGAAACTACAGTAGAATATAATTCTCCTAAGTTATCAATAATAGCATTAATATCAGAATTAACATTCGCTTCAACAATTATGCCATTTGATGAATTAAATACGTTATCAACAATGTCAGGATTTTGTGTCATAAAAGGTGTCATATATTTATTTAATGAACTGTAAACCTCGGAATATTTATTTAGTCCTTCAATGTCTTGATTATCATTTGATTTATAATTTCTAAACAATGTAGACATTTCCAAAAGGTCCATATTTTCATTAATGTATTCAAGGTCATTAATACGCGTTGATTTAACTTCTTCATTATAACCCTTTTTGACATTTTTCGCAACCATCATTACCCAATATAAGTTATTTTTAAAGCTAGATAAATATTCAGCAAGTGGCTTGTCGTTTGCTGTTTTTTTTATAATACCTGTAATATTATGGTTTGCGTCAAATTTTGAGGATAAATCGCGCAATTGGATAAAACGTGTAATCATAATATGTAAATTATTTAAAACACTATCTGTTCTTTTAGCATTTGGGATATCAGAAATCATCTCTTCTAGCAAATCATTTTTTTGGTTTTCGATATCATATCTATATTTCTCTCTATCGATTATGACAGTCTCTTTGACATTTACAAAATCACCGAATTCAATTTGGTCCGCATCAATGATGAGACGATTGATTTTTTCCTTAACTTGGGCAGCTGGAACAAAAATAGTCTCTTCTTGTTTCTCTTCCTCTTCAGAAACTATTGCTAAAGGTCTAATATCAATTGGCTGTTCCCCATCTATTATTTCCTTTTCTTCCTCTACTTCTTTTCTCTCTTTAACTGTTTCTGGAGGCGGTCTAATTTCAAATGTTTCAATTGGTATGTCTTCAGGGATACCTTGGTAACCAAAATCAATATAAATGGTTTCGTTGTCTATAGTTTTGACTTCAATCATATCATCTTCTAAATTTGTAATCAAGCCGGTAATGATAGTTGGGATATCACCACCGAAGTATATGTTTATCCATGTTCCTGTTAATAAATCATTTTGTCTCGCATATCCTTCATTTTCATTTCGGCTAAGTAATGTGATTTTTGAAATACTTTTCTCTGTTATGTGTCCTTCTGAATCAATAATTAATTGTTTTTTTTGAAATGTATCCGCATTTACTAATTTTATTTTATTAGGATTTATGTATTCAATAATAAATACCTTGTTATTAAGTATTTCATTATTTGGAGCTGTTATTTCAATAATATCCCCTAATTTAAGTGTTAATGATAGTTCCTTTTCTTTCTCTTTCTCCTCTTGAGGTCCTTCAGCTACATTTGTATCCTTTTTTATATCTTCATTGCTGTCTAATACAGTAGAAATATTTTTAATAGCACTTTCTTTACTTATGTCTCTAGCATTCATATTTGTCTCTAATTCTGACTTCACAGATTTGTCCTTGTCCTTGTCATTATCCTCATTTACTATCAATGATATGTTGTCTGACATTATCTTATATTTATAGAGAAATTTTTATCTATATCGATTAACTTAAATAGATTAAATATAAAATACAATTTATAATATTAACTATATGTAATTATTTATATTGCCTAATCATCCTTTATTATTGACCTTAAATAATAAAGAATATGAGTTTAAAGACAACTCAATATTTAATATAAGAAATAATAAAACAAACATGGCTTATATGTTATCCAATATTCCTAATTTAATGAATAAATTAAACAATCCAAATGAGTTGTCAAATACGGATATCGATGCGGATAATCAATATTTTAATATTGTTAATTATACTACTAAATCAAACGAAAAATATAAAATTGTGAGATATAGAAAAGAATTGTTAGCAGCAGATTTAATCCCTGTATATGGTTTATTACGTTCAGTAATTGTTAATAGTGTAAATGAAGTTGTATCTTTTGCTCCACCTAAATCAGTTCCAGCTGAGAAATTTATGGAATTATATAATCAACCAACAGATACCATTATTGCCGAAGAGTTTCTAGAAGGAACAATGATAAATGTGTTTTTTGACAAAAGTGTTAATTCCTGGAAAATTTCAACTAGAAATAAAGTAGATGCGGATGTATCATTTTATATTGGAGCAAACAAGACATTTAGAACTATGTTTTTTGAAGCTTGTGAAGAGAATAAATTGTTAATAGAGTCATTAAATCCATCTTTTTGTTACAGTTTTGTTTTACAGCATCCTGAAAATAGAATTGTTGTCCCATTCAGCGATACTCATTTATATCTAGTTGAGGTATATGAAATTATTAATAACAAAGAAGATAACACAATATTAGTTGTTCCTCAAGATATTAATCAGGTTCGCATTAGCGGCTATTGGGCTCAAACAACAATTCGATTTCCAATTCGATATTCATTTAATGACTACAGTGAATTAATTGAAAAATTTGCGTCACCTAACACTCCATATGACATAATGGGAATTGTTGTAAAAAATACTGTTACACATCAAAGAATGAAAATTCGTAATCCGACTTATGAAGAAATAAGACAATTGCGCGGAAATCAATCAAAAACCCAATATTTGTATTTAACTTTAAGAAAAGAAGGAAGAATACCAGAGTTTTTGAAATATTACCCAGAATTAAAACCAGAGTTTTCTACTTATAGAGACCAAGTTCATATGTTTACGAATACGCTACATAGAAATTATATTTCGTGTTATGTTAAAAAAGAAAAACCATTAAATGAATTTAGTTCACAATATAAGACGCATATGTTTAAATTACACGAAAAATATTTAACCGAATTAAGAGAGAAAGGGTTGTTTATAACAAATACAATGGTAATTAATTATGTGAACAATTTACATTCATCTTTGTTAATGCATTGTATTAATTTTAATTTTAGAAAGCATCATATTGACACGATTAAAGCGTCAAAGTAATAAACATAATACAAACATTAAGTATAAAATTCAATATAGTATTTTATACTTGAATTAAAAATCGAAAACTTATTTTAATTAATCGTAAAATTTTTTATACTAGTTAAAAAAGTTGTCATAGCTTGTATTTTATGATGATAAAAACCAGGGTCTCCTGGGAAATGATGTATTATTTTATCGCTATGAATGTTATTATCATTATTTACAACCAATGATTTTAATATTTTGTTGTCATATAAATTATATTTAAACGCATTATACACTATATAAGGTTGGTCGTGACAATAAAAACGATACGGTCTTTTTATAACATCTTCGTTTATTTTATTGAACAATTCCTTTATTTTATTACAATTATTAAATAATAATATTCCACTCGTAAAAGCGCTTTTATCTTTATAATTATTTATTTCATTACCAAATAATATTTTACCCCAAAATTCTCTATTATCATTTATTTCTCCTTCTTCTAATACATACAAAATATCTTCTTTACAAACATCAAATACCTTGTTAATATCGCCTTTTACTAATATATCAGTATCTAAATAAAGTATTTTATTATAATTTTTTATAGTTGATAAATTAAATAAATCTAACCTTGCTTTACATGCTTTATCGATGTTATTATATGTATCATTAATTTCAAATTTTATTATTTCTTCATTAAACATAAGACTCTGTTTTATTTTATTCATGAAAGGTGTTGATGTATAAACTAATATTTTTGTATTATTATCTAAATTTCCATATATGAATATGCTTTCTAAAAGAAGAAAAAACATATCTATATATTTTTCTTGATTAAATATGGTAACAAAAATACAAATCATTATATATACAATAATAATACACCATAATATAATAAACGAATTACAATACAATTGTTAAATTATATTTATTTTCGACCACTATTAAAACAACCTTTAATATCATTTATTTTCTTTATAGCGTCTACAATTACCTGTGTCAAAATATCTTTCACAATATTTTTTCCAGCGGGCTCCTTAAACGCAATTCTTAATATACTATGTGTATCATGTGGGTGTAATTTTTTAAAGCCAGTATAAGTAAGGATTTTGTGTTGATTATAAAATGTTTCGAATGTTTCATTATTAAATATATTCCCTACAGTATAATCTTCATTTTCTAAAATAATATCATAACAATTTTCTAAAGTGTTATCTGATTGTTTAATTTCTAACTCATCCTCATCTAGCAATTTGCGTTGATACTTTATTTTATCAATTAAAATATCACATGCTTTAATTATAATATCTGTGTTTTCATAAATACCAACTGTTTGAATAATAAAATCAAAACTATTTTTAACCACATATCTTAACCCTTCTAGTAACATCCAATTTTTTGATTCAAATTCTATTTCACTAGCTGTCTTACCTTCTTCTTCCCATTTAGAAGCACGGATACCCACTTGTTTAAGCATTTCCTCTTTATCGGGTGTAAAACCATACGAACACGTTCCTACAACATTGAACATACTATCATCTCTAGCTGTTGAAATTGTAAACTCACAAGTTAGCTTAATTTTTTCACCCGGTATTTCATCTGAAATTTTTGGTCGAAGTCTAGCAAAATCGATAAAATATTCGGCTTTTCCTGTAGTGGGCATAAATGAAGGAAATATTTTACGCACATCATTTTCCTCCAAATATTTATTGGTAGTTACATTAAGAACTTTGAAATCTTTAGTAGTAACAATCATTGTTGTGTCTGTTTTATTTTCAACGTCAATTTCCAAAATATAATCTTTTAAATTTATCTCTAAGTCTTGAATACAAATAGGAATACAACTAAGTCTTTGTTTTAATATTTCATTATTTAGTCGTGATGTATTAATTGTTATATTACATTTATCTTCATTATGTGGGCTAGTTTTAAATACAATAATAGGAATATCGGATAAAATAATACGTCTAATAGCATTAGCATAACTACAATCTACTCCAGTAAGAGTAAATGTTAATGTTTCTGCTTCTTCTTTTAATTGTTCAACTTTAATGCTCATAGTATATCTATTATAATATTATATATTTAATATAAAATAAAATATATTTCAATTTTTTCCATTTATTCTATTTTGCCTTTCTTTTTATCTTTCAAATCAACGTAATGAATAAGTTAAAATTCCTGTATGAAAAACTTAAGGTATTTTAATGAGCAGCATTCTGTATTATAGTAATTTTTGTGAACCTTCTAAAAAATTATTACAGACCGTTTCTAAAACAGGGGTAGCTAAAGACATTCATTTTATTTGTATAGACAAGAGAATTAAGGACAGTAATGGTAAAATATTTATTGTTTTACAAAATGGGCAAAAAATTATCATGCCTGAAAATGTTACAAAGGTTCCTGCTCTTCTC
>Ga0194133_10001162_pt1 | contig 48432 bp, 40 predicted proteins | sample TA2KigOf40mmetaG_FD_155448 | JGI IMG/M metagenome (GOLD analysis project Ga0194133, IMG submission 155448) | Freshwater microbial communities from Lake Tanganyika, Tanzania - TA2015055 Kigoma Offshore 40m | ecosystem: Environmental > Aquatic > Freshwater > Lake | place: Tanzania: Lake...
TACGGTGATAACACCGACCATGAGGGATAGTAGTACGGTGACAACACCGACCACAGGGGAAGTGGTACGGTGACAACATCGACCACAGGGGAAGTGGTACGGTGATAACACCGACCATGGGGATAGTGGTAGGGTGGGAACACCGACCATGGGGGATTTTAGAGGCCTTGGAATGACTATGAAAACGATTATTTATCCCCACAAATAAATTTTGCTATTTTTGCAAGCTCCAAGTCTGGTTATGAGTGAAGAAAAATCATTGAATTTTTTAGAAGAAATCATTGAAGCTGATATTCAAAATGGCAAAAATGGCGGGCGTGTGCTCACCCGTTTCCCGCCGGAGCCCAATGGCTATTTGCACATAGGTCATGCTAAATCAATCTGCCTGAATTTTGGTATTGCGGCAAAGTATAATGGTAAAACTAACCTTAGATTTGATGATACCAATCCAACCACTGAGGATATTGAATATGTCGAAAGCATAAAGAACGATATTCAATGGCTTGGTTTTACGTGGGACAAAGAGTTGTATTCTTCCGATTATTTTGATCAATTATATGATTTTGCTTTGGTTTTGATTCAGCAGGGCCTGGCCTATGTAGAAGATGGAAGTCCCGAGGAAATTGCCGCCGCTAAGGGAATTCCGACAGAACCCGGAAAGCCTTCGCCCTCCCGTGGCAGAAGTATAGAAGAGAATATGCAACTTTTCATGGAGATGAAGGATGGAAAGCATCCGGAAGGCTCCAAAGTTCTGCGTGCTAAAATTGATCTTGCTTCGCCTAATATGCATTTGCGTGATCCCTTGATGTATCGGATAAAACATGCTCATCATCACCGTACGGCAGATCGGTGGTGTATTTACCCGATGTATGATTTTGCCCATGGCCAGTCGGATTCCATTGAAGAAATTACACATTCGATCTGTACTCTTGAATTTGTTCCACATCGCCCATTGTACGATTGGTTTATTCAGAAGTTAAATGTATTCCCATCAAAACAATATGAATTTGCTCGTCTGAACATGAATTATACCGTGATGAGTAAAAGAAAACTGTTGCAATTGGTTAATGAGGGCTATGTAAATGGTTGGGACGATCCCAGAATGCCAACCATCAGCGGTTTACGTCGTCGCGGATATACGCCCCATGCTATTCGAAATTTTAGTGAGCGAATTGGGATTGCCAGACGTGAAAATCAGATAGACCTGAGTTTGTTGGAGTTTTGTATTCGGGAAGATTTGAATAAAAGTGCATGGCGTAGAATGGCAGTAATTGATCCGCTTAAACTGATTATCACCAATTATCCTGAAGCGCAAACCGAAATGATGGAGGGCGAAAATAACCCGGAGTATGAAGGTGGTGATGGGTTTAGAAATATTCCCTTCAGCTCTGAACTGTGGATTGAGCGGGATGACTTTATGGAAGAACCTACCAAAAAATATTTCCGTCTTGGGCCCGGTTTAATGGTACGTTTAAAGCATGCCTACATTGTACGGTGCGATAGTTTTGTGAAGGATGCTGATGGTAATCTCTCTGAAATTCATTGTACCTATATTCCGGAATCAAGAAGTGGAACGGATACAAGTGGAATTCATGTAAAGGGAACCATTCATTGGGTTTGTGCGAAAGCAGCTCAAACAGCGGAATTACGCTTATATGATCGTTTATTTAGAGTGGAGGATCCATCAAATGAGGATGGAAATTTCAAGGACTATATTAACCCGGATAGCTTAACCGTGATTAGCAAGGCCTTTATTGAGCCCGATCTGATGGATGCAGTTGAGGGGCGGGGGTATCAGTTTATCAGGAAGGGTTATTTTTGTCTTGATGGTGATTCAAAACCCGGTAAACCAATTTTTAACCGGACTGTCACTTTAAAAGATAACTGGGTCAGGGAATCTCAAAAACCTTAATCTAACCTGAGTTCGATACATCAAAGATTAAAAAATATCCTAAAAATGGATTTTATAATCTTCTTTATATCCTGGATAAATTTTTGTAAAGTATTGAATTTAAATTTATTAAAAGTGTAAATGTTAGCAGTTTTGGTCTAACTTGTACCCTGTTTTAAAACTTACCCAATTTATTTTTTTATTGGTTAACCTGAGATCGATACAAGCTCTTGCCGGAGGCTGATTATTTTTATCCGATTTTGGAAAGCAGGGTCTGTTGCCCCCAGTCCCGTGTTCTGCCCTATTTTTTTGCTGAAAGTTGAATAGCTCACCTTAAACTTAGAAATGCAAAAAAGATAAGGCTGCCACCCGGGTTTGGGATTCTGATACCCGACTGTCCCTCCCGATGAAAAACAGCAGCGGGTAAACTAAACCTTGCCGAAGGAGGTATCTTCCGGCTACGAATCATCTGAAATCTGGTAGTATTTTTTGCCGGAAATACTCCGGAGGAAAGGACTGCAGGAAGCGATAACACGCAGGTATTGCTTTCCAAAAGCCAACCATACGCCTCCGGAGCGGCATGAGAACCAGGATATGGGTATTTCTTTATCTTTCATAGATCGAACTCAGGTTAGTTAGGCCCATTGCGGAATTGAGAGAATCGAACTTGGGATAAACCCATGGTCTGAATATAATCAATTATTTACCGAAAAGATTTCCAAGGCCTCCCATCATATCCCGGGTAAGTGCCTGCATTTCTGTTTGGCTAACCTGATCTGCAAGTGTTAGTGCTTTGTTGACAGCAGCTACCAGAAGTTCTTCTATTTCTTCATGATCGGCTGAACGTAAAAACTCAGGTTCTATTGAAATAGCAGTAATTTGTTTATTGGCAGTGGAATTAACTTTAATTTTACCTCCTTCTACCTCGGCAGAAACAGAAATTAGATCTAATCTTTTCTTTATTTCTTCAGCCTTTTGCTTGGCTTGCATTAATTGATCAAACATGATTTATATAATTTTGCTTTCTATTTAATAGACCTGATTATTTCTGCCGATAATGGCTTGGAAATGAAACCCTGAACCACCGGGTAAGATTTTGAACGAATGCGATCTTTTTCATCAACGGATGAAGAGACGATAAACAACTTAATACGTTTTCTGAGGTTCTTAACAAGAATTTCAAAGCTGTTTAAAAAGTCCCAGCCATCAACCAGAGGCATATTTAAATCAAGTATAATGGTATCAGGAAGTAGTTCCTCTTGGTTTATGTTTTCTTGCATAAAATCTAATGCTTTTTGAGCTTCTGTAAAACCAAAGCAGGTATCAAACAAATTATACTTTGAAATTATAATTTGTGCAATGCGCTGTTGGATTGGGTCATCGTCAATGATAAATATTGTTTCCTTCAATTCCATATATACAAATTACCATAATATTTGGCAATTAGAGTTATTTAACCCAAATGGATTAAGTGATCTGAAGGGTTGAGTTAATCTTCATCATCCGAAACCGAACTTTGTCCATTTCCTGAATAGGCACTTCTCCTCACAATGGGCATACCTGCCGCCTTGTAGAGTTCATCCAGTTTGAGTAAGCTACCATTGGTCAGATTGGTTAAGAGTATAAGGGTAATATCTTTATTCAGCTGCCTTAGATAGATGTTCCTGAATCCATGCCACCAACCGGTATGATATACTACTTTGTTTTTCCCATTTTCAAAGGTCCGCCATCCATAACCATAGTTGAAATGTCCTTTTTGCATTAAATTATGAGGTGCATAGACTAAATCCATAGTCTCGGGCTTCAATAATTTCCCTTTTCTCATGGCTCTGTCGAATAAATACAAGTCATGAATCGTGCTGTATACTCCTTTATCTCCAACAGGCCCATCCAGGAAGTTTTGGGCTACCGACCGGCGCCAGTTTCGGTCATGACCGACAACATCTACAGGAATTTTATCGAACTCAGCCTTGGAATACACGGCTGTATTTTTCATTCCGATTGGTTTAAAGATATTCTCGGCCATAAACTGAGAATATTTTTGGCCGCTAACCTTTTCAATAATTGCAGCCAGAACCATATAATTCGAATTATTATAATGGAATCTTCTGTTTGGTTTAGAATATGGATTAGGTTTGTGTTCGGCAATTAGCTTCATCACATCCTGATTGGTAATTCCCGGACGTTCATTTTTCTTTTGTGCTTTCCATAAATCGTCTACAAAATAAACATAATTCATCACGCCCGATTTATGGGTAAGGAGAAGCTCAACGGTAATACTATCGTATGGAAAATCAGGGTAAAACTCCTTCACATTCTGATTTAGCTTTAACTTACCGTCCTCCACAAGTATCATAATAGCGGTAGAGGTAAATGGTTTGGAGACGGAGGCGAGCTCAAAAACTGAATTAATCTTTAAACTATCGCGATGAAGATGATCAGCCCAGCCAATGGCTCTTTCATAAATAATCTTTCCGTTCTTCGCTACCAGCACGTTGCCATTAAATCCTGATTTCCTGTGAAGGTTTGTCACAATTTCATCAATCCTTTTATCTGCTTTTTTGGGGTTATAAAAAAGAACAACGCTATCCGGTACCTCTTTTTTTAGAATTTTATCCCTTCTTTTTTCTGAAGGGTCTGAATGACAGGCTTGTACCAGAACAAGAAACACAAAAAATAGAAGACTGTTAGCAAGATAATTGAACATGTAGCGTACTTTGTATAGGTTAAGTGTCGAAAATTAGAAATTATTATAAATAAGGTGGGAAAAGAGTTTTTAACAAAGGGGTAAAAATTGTTCAGATTCTTACAATTTGGAAGCTAAAATCTAAATATTTGCCCCTTAATCAAGCTAAAAAATCTAAATTTGCTGGATAATAAAAACCTGTGCAATGACTTACAGAATAGAACATGATACCATGGGCGAAGTAAAAGTGCCCGCAGATAAATATTGGGGCGCCCAAACTGAGCGATCCAGAAATAATTTTAAGATTGGGCCGGAGGCTTCCATGCCAAAGGAAATTATCGATGCTTTTGCCTATCTTAAAAAAGCAGCGGCTTACACCAATGCTGATAGCGGTATCCTATCCGTTGAAAAGCGGGATTTAATCGCACAGGTTTGTGATGAAATCTTGGAGGGAAAACTTTCCTCAGAATTCCCTCTGGTTATCTGGCAAACAGGTTCAGGTACCCAATCCAATATGAATGTCAATGAAGTAATTGCTAATCGGGCGCATGTGCTTCAGGGTAACAAGCTTGGAGAAGGTAAAACTTTCATTCACCCCAACGATGATGTGAATAAATCGCAATCTTCAAACGATACTTATCCTACTGCCATGCATATTGCCGCCTACAAGATGGTGATTGAAAATACCATTCCCGGTGTTGAGATGCTACGTGATTCCCTTCACCTTAAAGCAGAGAAATTTAAGGAGGTAGTTAAAATTGGCCGTACCCATTTAATGGATGCAACTCCACTAACTTTAGGGCAGGAGTTTTCAGGATATGTTTCGCAGTTAAATCATGGATTAAAAGCGTTGAGAAATACCTTAGATCACCTATCCGAATTAGCATTGGGTGGAACTGCTGTAGGTACAGGCATTAATACTCCAAAAGGTTATGATGTCAGCGTGGCTGCTTACATTGTCCAATTTACTAAGCTGCCTTTCATCACCGCAGAGAACAAATTTGAAGCATTGGCGGCCCATGATGCAATAGTTGAAACTCATGGCGCATTGAAACAACTAGCTGTTTCTTTGATGAAAATAGCGAATGACATCAGGCTATTGGCTTCTGGACCACGCTCGGGTATCGGTGAAATTCATATTCCGGATAATGAGCCCGGCTCCTCAATTATGCCCGGAAAAGTAAATCCAACTCAGAACGAAGCGCTGACCATGGTAGCAGCTCAGGTGATGGGGAATGATGTGACGATCAGTATAGGAGGCTCAAATGGACATTATGAGCTGAACGTATTTAAACCGGTTATGGCCGCAAATTTTCTGCAATCGGCGCGCCTGATAGGAGATGCCTGTGTATCCTTTACAAAAAATTGTGTGGTCGGGATAGAGCCTAATTATGATGGCATCAAGAAACACCTTGAAAACTCACTGATGCTGGTTACGGCCCTTAATCCTCATATTGGCTATGAAAATGCGGCTAAAATTGCAAAAACAGCGTTAAAAGAGAATAAATCGCTCCGGGAAGCAGCTATTGGACTTGGCTTATTAACCAACGAACAGTTTGACCTTTGGGTACGACCTGAGGACATGATTGGCGGATTAAAATAAATGGAATGGTAAAAACCCCTCTTATTTTCTTTTTTTTCTTGCTTATTCTGGCTTCAACTTCCTGTAAATTCAATCCAAATTTACAGGGAAAAGGAAAAGAAAGCATTCAGGGAATTTGGGAGGAAGAACATGTTGAATTTCAGAATGAACGGCTGCAATACTCCAGTCATCAATTTCGTTTTTCCTGTGATTCTGTTTACCTGAAGATTAATACTTTTGCCAAGGTCAATATTTATGCTGATTCTTGTTTTAACAAGGGTAGCTGGACTGAATATGCAAAAGGAACCTATACCTATACAGGTGATACCTTAGTTTTAACAACTACTTTTACCAAACCAAATTTTAAGCAAAAAATTTCAGGATGTTACCGGATTGGCCAATATCTGCCTGTTTTTATTATCCGAAAAAATACCGGCGATAGTTTATATCTTGAAAGTTTAAAACAGCACCAGAATATTAAACTCGCACTAAAAGAAAAGACGGTCTGCATTCAGAAACCCCTAAACTAATTCACAATGAAATTTCAAAAGACAATGAAAATATGGTTTGCCTTTACATTACTCTATTTCCCCGTTCAAACCATGGCATGGGGGCTTTTGGGGCACAGAGTAGTAGGTCAGATCGCAGAAAGTTATTTGAATAAAAAAACAAGCCTTGAAATTAAATTAATTCTTGGCAATGAAACTCTGGCAATGGCCAGCAACTGGGCCGATTTTATTAAATCTGAACCCGCTTATAATTATCTCAATAACTGGCATTACATTAATTTGCCCGCAGGATTGAAGGATGAACAACTTGACTACAGCTTAAAACGTGACACGGTCACAGATGTCTATACCAAAATTCTTTTTTTAAGCTCAGAATTAAAAAACAAGTCTCTTGACAGAAAAAAAAAGGTTTCATACCTGCGGTTACTTATCCACTTGGTGGGCGACCTGCATCAGCCCATGCATACCGGCCGATTGGAAGATCTTGGAGGAAATAAAATCCAGTTAACCTGGTTCGGACAAAATACCAATTTGCATCGGGTTTGGGATTCGGACCTGATCGGCTCACAGGAATTAAGCTATACAGAATATTCGCGTGCAATTAATTTCATCGACAAAAAGGAACTTCATTTTTTACAGTCGCAGGATGTTGCCCAGTGGGTTAAGGATTCTTACCGCATCAGCGAAAAAATATATGCAAATGTTAAAAATGGGGATAAGCTGGGCTACAGATATATTTATGATTATATAGAAATCGCTAATCAACAAATGCTCAAAGGGGGGATTCACCTTGCGGCCCTACTAAACAATATTTTTTCAGCTTAATAAGGCATCATGAAGATATTAATGGTATGTCTGGGTAATATTTGCCGTTCTCCATTAGCACATGGAATTTTGGAACACCTTGTTGCACTTAATGGGTTAAACTGGGAGGTTGATTCGGCAGGAACCGGTAACTGGCATATCGGAGAGCAACCCGACCGCCGTTCAATTGCTGTGGCAAAAAAATATGGTATTGATCTATCCACGCAAACTTGCAGACAGTTTGAACCCGCTGATTTTGAAAGGTTTGATCGGATTCTTGTCATGGATTATCATAACCTGAGCGATGTGAAAGCGCTCGCAGGAAAAGAGGAGGATCATCACAAAATCAGCCTTTTTCTGAACGATAACATCGTTCCAGACCCTTATCATGATGATGATCTGTTTGATCCTGTCTACCAAATGATAGAGAAACGCTGTAAAGAGCTAATAAAGGATTTGGCTGGTACTAGTTAAGCTTAAGGTCTTTTTGTACTTTTACACTATGGCAATCATTAAACCATCCATCCCAAAAGGAACACGCGATTTTTCTGCCAGTGAAATGGTGAAACGCAATCATATTTTCAATACCATCAGTGATGTTTTTAAAAAATATGGTTACCTTGAAATCCAGACTCCAACCATGGAAAATCTTTCTACGCTCAGCGGAAAGTACGGCGATGAGGGTGATAAACTGATTTTTAAGGTTTTAAATTCAGGAGATTTCTTATCCAATGTACCGGCTCAAGAACTCTCCAGTCAAAATTCCCAGTTCATTGCCGCTAAGATAAGTGAAAAGGCTCTTCGCTATGACCTTACTGTACCCTTCGCCCGCTATGTGGTAATGCACCGTAATGAAATCACATTTCCATTTAAACGTTTCCAGATTCAGCCAGTGTGGCGTGCCGACAGGCCACAGAAAGGACGTTATCGTGAGTTTTATCAGTGTGATGCGGATGTTGTGGGCTCCGATAGTCTGATCAATGAAGCAGAATTCGTCTTAATCTACCATGAAGCATTGGGCAGGCTGGGATTGAAAGATTTTACTGTCAAGATCAATAACCGTAAAATATTAACCGGCATAGCCGAGATCATTGGAAAGGCTGAGCTGATTATTAATATGACTGTAGCAATCGATAAACTCGACAAGATCGGCTTTGAGGGTGTGAGCAGGGAACTGATTGAACGTGGATTTACCGATTCAGAAATCGAAAAAATTAAGCCAATCATTAACCTAAAGGGATCAAATCAAGAGAAATTGGAGAGTCTGCGTTCAGTTCTTGCTGCATCTGAAACAGGATTGATGGGAATTTCTGAAATTGAAACCATCTTTTCATATCTCGAGCGGCTGGTAATACCCAAGGCAATGACTATCGGGCCCATACTCAATCTGGAGCTTGACATCACGCTTGCACGCGGACTCAACTATTATACCGGTGCGATATTCGAGGTAAAAGCGAATGAAGTAGCTATGGGCAGTATTGGAGGAGGAGGACGATATGACGACTTGACCGGAATGTTTGGACAAAGCGACCTGACCGGGGTGGGGATCTCATTTGGTGCCGACCGCATCTATGACGTACTTGAAGAACTGAACCTTTTTCCTCAAAGTACCTCTGAAGGTACCAAGGTACTCATCAGTAATTTTGATTCTGCGGCCGAAAACTATGCTTTACCCCTGCTTCAACAATTAAGAAATTCGGGAATCAGCGCCGAAATCTATCCATCATCAGCCAAACTAAAAAAACAGATGAGTTATGCGGACGATAAGAATATCCCTTTTGTCATCCTGATTGGTAGCGAAGAGATGGAAACCGGACTGCTCAGTCTTAGGGATATGAAAAGTGGAGAGCAGCAAAAAATTACTGCTGAACAAATCATTGCAACTTTATCCTGAGTCTTGCCTGAACAGTACCCGTTTTGATGAAATCTTTAGTCGGGTAAAGCTATTTGATATTGTTGCTCAATACCCTCAAAAATTCTTCAGGTATCTCCAGGTGGGGAATATGACCCGAATTAGTAAACTCTATTAAAACAGATCCCGGGATTTTTGCGGCAGTTTCTTTACCTAATTGATGGTAAAGCCCATATTTCGTTTGGTCTTCTGGCTTTAATCGGGCTTTGCCGACGATAGTTTTATCCTGGATTCCAATTAAAAGCAATACCGGAATCTTGAGCAGTGGCAACTCATATACAACCGGCTGTTCATAAATCATTTGTGCCGTTAAAGCCGATACTTTTGCATAACGCGGATATTCAGAGCTTCCGCTAACCCCGGAAGCGATTCGAACTAACTCGTCATATTCAGGCTTCCACTTCACAAAATAGGATGTTTGATAATAACGCTTCACACTTTCTGGCGTAGTTTTCAGCTCAGTCTGGTACAAGGCCTCCGGACTTGCATTGGGTACGAAGCGACGGTAATCCTCCAATCCAATTGGATTTTCAAGAATCAGCTGCACAGTTCTTTCCGGATAAAGCAAAGCAAAGCGGCTGGCCAGCATTCCGCCCATGGAATGTCCCATCAAAACTGCTTTTTGAATTCCCAGGCTATCCAAGAGCTGTTTGTTTAAGGCAGCAAGTCTATGGAAACTATAATTTATGAATGGTTTAGATGATTTTCCGAAGCCAATTTGATCGGGAACTAATACCCGATATCCTTTAGCACTAATGGCTTTGATCACATTGGTCCAGTAATACCCTCCAAAATTTTTACCATGAAAAAGCATTAAAACTTTTCCGTTTGGATTTTCCGGTTTAATATCCATGTAGGCCATCCTTACATCCTGGCCCTCAATGGTTAGGGGTAAAAATTTGATTGGAAATGGATACTCCACATTTTCGAGGGTAATAGACAGGTTTTGCAAATCTTGAGCTCTCCCGAAAAAAGAAATAAATAATAGAAAAAAAATAACTAAATTTCTCATAATCAATTTTTTAAATAAAATGCACATTATTGGATTACTAAAATTTGATTGAGGTAAACCAATATAATTTTTCTACCGTATATAGTATAAATATCGAAAGGAATATCGAAAATTCAATTTTAAACATAAAACATTATGGAACGTAAAGATTTTCTTGCAGCGCTAGGCCTAAGCGCAGGCTCCTTAGTTATCAGCTCATGCCTTGGCGCTTGTGGCAAGGGCGATACCGGTTCACCTAATCCTGCCAACCCTAGTCCAACACCGGGAACAAAAATCGATTTTACATTAAATGTCAGCACCAATGCAGATATAAGTTCTAAAGGCTGGACAATTATGAATGGAATTATCATTGCCAAGAGTGGAGCCAATTACCTGGCATTATCCTCTTCTTGTACTCATCAGGGTAATCCGGTAACCTATAATTCCACGAACAATAATTTTCCATGCTCACTCACGGATGCGGCTCATGGATCTGTGTTTGATTCGAATGGCGTCAGGATACAAGGCCCTGCCACATCAAGTCTGAAAAAGTATAGCACTACATTAACAGGTACTTCTTTACGGGTTTTTGAAGCTTGATCCCTCGATTCAATGCAACATGATGAAAAAATGTCTTCTTTTACTTTTTTTATTAATTCCCTTTACGGTCCTCGGGCAGGAAGATCTTATGAAACTCATTTCTGATAGCAATCAGGTTTTAATCAGAGCGAGTACCTTCCAGGCAACCAGAATAATTAACGGCCATTCTGTTGAAACGGTTGGAAAAAATAATATGGATTTTGTTATTTCACATCGATTCGATCGTGTCAATCGTGGATTTGAAGAATTTTTTGGTCTTGATGCTGCAACCATACGGCTCGGTTTAGAATATGGAATCAATGACCGCCTGATGTTGGGAATGGGAAGAAGTTCATTTCAAAAAGCATTTGATTATTTCGGGAAATATAGGCTAATCAGACAATCAACGGGATCTGTTAATATCCCCTTTTCTGTCACCTTATTTGGATCCTATGCAATACGCACCCAAAAGACTATTCCTCAACTTTCAGGATATGATCGAAGCAGCTACACAGCACAAGTGCTGATTGCCAGAAAATTCAGTGATGCATTCTCTGTACAATGGAGTCCAGCGCTGATTCACCGAAACAGAACAGATGTTTTCTCGGATAATAAAACAGTGATGGCGAGCGGAATTGGTGGAAGAATGAAATTAACCAAGCGTACATCGATTAATGGAGAATATAATTACGTGCTCCCAAACCAGATTGCTGATAATTACAAGAATAATTTATCTTTCAGCTTTGATCTGGAGACCGGCGGTCATATTTTTCAATTGCTTTTTACCAATTCTTTCGGTATGAACGAAAGGCAGTTTATCACAGAAACTGATGGTAGCTGGGGAGCTGGAGATATCCATTTCGGGTTTAATATTTCAAGAACATTTTCCTTTGAGAAAAAAAGTAAATCGAAACCATGAGGCAGTACTTGGTCTTAGCGACTTTAATTTTAGTGTTCAGTTCTGCTTCAGCACAAAACAAGCTTTACAGCAGCACCAAAAGTGAGTTTACTTTTTTTTCTAAAGCTCCTTTGGAAGATATAAAGGCAAGCAATACACGTGCAAATTCGATGATCAATCTTTCTAACCGTGAGCTGGTTGTACGTCTTCCGGTTTCACAATTCCAGTTCAGCAACAAGTTGATGCAAAAGCATTTCAATGAAAATTATTTGGAAAGTGAAAAATATCCTTTTGCCACGTTCAATGGAAGGATCAATGAAGATTTAGATTTGAGTAAAACCGGAGTTTATGTGGTAAGTGCCAGCGGAATATTAACCATTCATGGCGTGGATCAAGAACGGAAAATCAACGGAAAGTTGACGGTGACTGATCAATCCATGTTCCTTGAAACTAAGTTTCAAGTGATTCTGGTGGATCATAAAATTGAGATTCCAAAACTCGTATTTAAGAAGATTGCTGAAATAGTCGAGGTAAGTGCATCGATTAATTATGCTCCATACAAAAAATAAATTCTGAATATAAGCGCTTTATCAGTTAAAAACTAAAGCCGGCCCAATTTTGGGCCGGCTTTAATTAGTATTAGTCGATTTAAAATCAGTTTTCCAGCGGACGAACAGTTGGGATAACAATACTGCTCAAACGCGCTCCTCCATGATGAATCGTTTGTTGCGCAACCCGGATGCGATCGCTGCTACCCAGTGGATCTCCGGTATTCGGATTTCTGTCAAACTGAGGGAAATTACTTGAAGTTATGTCTACTCGTATGCGATGACCTGGTTGAAACACATTGGCAGTGCCGGTCATTTCAATTTCATATTCATATACCTGATTAGGTGTAAGCAATTTCATTTTGTCTAATCCTTCGCGGAATCTTGCTCTTAAAATACCTTCAGAAATAGGCATTGCCCTTCCATCCGGATAAACATCAACCAGTTTGATCATCCAATCGGTATCCGGGCCATCAGTAGCGGCAAATAACTTCATCTTCACCGGACCTGCAATGGTAATCGGACTTTTTAGAAAATCGGATGTATAAACCAGAACATCTTCCCTGCGTTCAAGTGGTCTCTGATCGTATGGCCCGGCTTGTGTCGGACTTCCACAGCAATTGTTTCCACCTAAGGTCAAAATCGGGTTTTTTGGATCATAGGTGTATTTATCATTGGCGGCCTTTTTTGGAGCATCAAAACTTAAGATTCCATCTCCACGAACAGAATTGGCATTGCCGTTGCTGCTGAGATATAGGTTTTTGTATTGAGTACCAGGGATTGGATAATCCTTTTCACTGCGCCATTTATTGATACCCATGTAGAATAATTGAACAGGATCTTCAAGATCTAAACCATTTTTAATTCCTTTTAAATGGAAATCATAAAATTGTAGTTCACGGTTAAACATTTTCATATTTGCTGTTGGACCGAAGTCAACCGTACCAAAAGCCTGGGATGGGCCATGTCCCCATGGGCCAATAATCATACGGGCAGCTGCACGTGCCGCCGGAGTTGCAGCTTTATTCCTCATACCAATGTAACCATTGATTGTGCCCATCAAGAAGATATCAAACCAGCCTCCATAGGTATGTGCCGGAACATTAATTTTAGAAAAATTCTCTTCATCACTGATCGACTTCCAGTAATCATCATAACTTTCGTGATTAAGCCAGTCGCGATAATGCTTAACGGCATAACCTGCACTTTTCAAGTCGCCATCCTTTAATGGTAGGTGCCATAGTATATTTTCATATTTCAACTCCTCCGGAGTGTAAGGTTCAGTATGCCAGTATTGAGGTAACATAATCCGGTTGGGCATACGAACAACGCCCCAGCCGTAGTTGAAGCTTAAACGAAATGCTCCACCCATGGTTAACCAGTTGGCATAAATGTTGGTTGAGGCAACTCCAGGAAATGCTGCCACTAGATGCGGAGGTGTTGCACTCATTGCTGCCCATTGATTATGACCCAGATAGCTTCCACCCTGAGTAGCTACCTTACCATTGGAGAAAGGCTGAGCTGCCGCCCATTCAATCACATCATAACCGTCTTGAGATTCATCACGGAAAGGTTCCCACTTACCCTCACTTTCATATCGCCCTCTTACATCGGCAAATACCACGGCATACCCCTCCTGCGCGAACCGAATCTTGTCTTGATGACCACCATCACGTTGTACACCATAACAGGTACGAATAACAATGGTTGGATATTTACCGGGAGCAGCAGGAAGATAAACATCAGCATATAATTTTACCCCATCCCGCATCGTAATTGTTTTATAACGCTCAATTTTTATTTCATTGTCAAGCGGTTTACGGAGTAACTCGGGAATACTATTCCTTAAATCTGACTCAGCTTTGGTTAATTTTTTTGAAATCCGCTCTTCACTTGCCAAAGCGTAATTTTGCTTACCATAAGCAGCCGTGTGACTGTTGAACTGGTTTCCACCGGAAGGTGTCTTGACAGTCTGCCCCTGAGCGCTTATCCCGGAGCAGAAAAAAACTGCCAGAAGTAATGATTTTAACTTATTCATGTCCTTATTATTTTGATTGTCTTTATAAATATGTAGAATTATGTTTACGATTCCAACTATCAGCGATTTGAAAATTATTTTTCCATCCCTAAAAAATTAATGGCAAATAAATGCCTACTGAAAAATTACGACCCTGATTAAAAAAAAGAAAAAAATTGTGCTGCAGGAGGACCTCTTAAGGGAGAAAGGACTAATTCAAAAAAATTTGAGCTAGGTTCAAAAATCAGGAAAACAGAGCTAAAAGTAGATAGTCTGATTTTTTCAAAAAAAGATGTTTTGATGTAGTTTTTATCAATATGGACCGCACAAACCCAGCAATAATCAGCTTTGTTTTGAATATTTACTTTTTCAGAATCACTGGATTGAGTTTGTTTTGATCCTATTGAAACAGGAATTGGGTCGTGATTATGCAAGAAATCTAAAGGAAGAATTAACGCAGAAAAACTCAGTAATAATACTACTGAGAAGATAAATCCGAATGTCCTTTTAAATGCTTTCATCATCATTCTGTATCCGAATTTACAAAAAAAGGCAAATAATTCATAATCCCGGTAATCCGATAGAACAAAGGTTTAAAGATCTCTTCTTTTAAAATCAGATAATTTTTTTGCCAGTCCCAATCCATATTGCCACCCGAATAATCATTCAATTTATTAGTAGGAATTTAGAATTAAATAGTAAATTCAATTATGATATCCTTTATATTACTGTTAGTCAGTGTGATACTTCTTATTTTACTGACTGTCAAATGGCATTTGCATCCATTTTTAGCTCTCTTATTTGTGGCATTGTTCTTTGGCATTGTTTCAGGAATGAACTTAGACACCATCATCAAGTCTATAAATGAAGGTTTTGGAAACACTTTGGGCAAAATTGGAATTGTCATTGCACTCGGGGTCATTATCGGTGCTTTCTTAGAATATTCTGGTGGTGCCTATAAGTTGGCCGAGATTGTCATTCAAATCATTGGGAAAAAGCGGGTACATGAAGCCATGGGAATAGTAGGATTTATCGTTTCTATTCCTGTATTCGCTGACAGCGGTTTTATCATCCTTAACCCTTTGAATAAAAGTTTAACAAAAAAGGCAGGTCTTTCTATCGTTGGAACAGCAGTGGCACTGATCTTAGGTTTAATGATAGCGCATGTATTAATTCCTCCCACCCCCGGTCCGATTGCAGCTGCCGGAATTATTGGTGCTGATGTAGGTTTGGTGATGCTGGTCGGACTTATTATAGGGATGCTGGCACTGGTTGTTGCCATTATTTATTCAAAATATTATGCTGCCAAAACTTATGTGGATCCGAATCCTGAATTAACAGAAGAGGCTATACAAGAGAAAATCAAGAACGCGCCTTCAGCAACAATGTCCTTTTTACCTATTGTTATACCAATAATCTTGATTATTGGCAAATCTATCATGGAATTCATAGTTGTGGATGGGCAGGAAGGAACCCGGTGGTTTCAAACCATTAGTTTTATTGGTTCTCCGGTTATGGCCTTGTTAATAGGAATGTTTTTTGTCTTTTTAATCCCCAAGAAACTGGATAAAGAAATCCTTTCTAGTACAGGTTGGGTTGGTAAATCAATTAATGATGCCTCTACCATCATCATCATTTCTGGAGCGGGTGGAATTTTTGGGGCAATCCTTCAAAATAGTGGAATTGCAACAACGATGGCAAACGGATTATCAAGTGCAAATTTGGGTATCTGGTTGCCCTTTCTACTTTGTGCTGCAATCAAAACTGCACAGGGCTCTTCAACGGTAGCCTTAATTACTACTGCATCGATCATCGCCCCAATGTTACCCGGAATGGGATTCGAATCGGAAGTTGATAAAGCACTTATTGTTGCTGCTATCGGGGCAGGGGCAATGGTTGTGTCGCATGCTAATGATAGCGGGTTTTGGATTACGACCCAATTTTCAGGAATTGATGTAAAAACCGGTTATAGAACCTATACTCTCGGCACTTTTGTGGTTGGTATTTCTACCGCACTGTTTGTTTACCTGGCCACTTTTATGGTTTAAATTAGTTCAATTATCCGGTTAAACTTTAAATGGTTCGCTTTCCAGTATCCCAATTTGAATCATTACTTCTGATTCCTTTACCGGAAACTCAGCATCATTTCTAATGGTCTGAACTACGGATTCAAAAAGATCCATATATTTTCCATTAGTGGATGGAACCAGCTCAACGGTTTTTTCTCCCTGATCATTGATTAAAGTCAGACGGCCTTCTTTTCCCTGATCTTCTTCACCAAAATCCGGTTCATCGGGTTTCATGCCGGCAATTAATTGATCTTCCTGTTTATCGCAGAATGCCTTTACAAATGAGCCTTTGGTGCCATGAACGATAATGCCCGGAGGCGGATCAGCCACCAACAAACTGGTGGTTACAAATACATTCAACTGATTAGGATAGATTAAATGGATATGACCATAATCATCTACCTGGGAATTTTTACGATAAATTCTGGTTACTTTTCGGTAGGACAGCGGCTCGCCCAAAATACAGATGACCTGATCTAATAAATGAGCAGCCAAATCATACACTATTCCTGACGCGGGAATTGGAGTTTCTTTGAAGACTTTCGGGCCAATCTCGGGGCGGTATCGATCATATCGCAAATGGATCTCAATTATCTGACCCAGTTTACCACTGTTAATCGTGTTTTTTGTTACCTCGAAATCACTCGAAAACCTTCTGTTTTGATAAACCATTACCTTGCGATTTAGCTTTCTACCTAAATCAAAGATCTCTTTAGCCTCAGCTACTGTTGGCGCAAAAGGCTTTTCAACTAATATATCCTTTCCCGCCATTAATGCCCTTCGCGAGTAATCAACATGAGTATTGCTTGGAGTATTAACAATGACCAGCTCTATTTCAGGATCATTCAACACCTCCTCGAGCGTATCGTAACTGATCACTTCCGGATAATCGGCATTCACCTTTTTGGTGTTGTGTTCCAATACCCCTTTAAAATGAAATCCCGGATGCACATGAACAAATGGTCCGTGAAATAACTTTCCTGACATTCCATAGGACAATAAAGCGGTTACAATTGGTTTTTGCATAAAAAATTAATCGAGCTTAACAGCTCGGGATTTGAATGGACCGAATAGCTAATAAACTTATTTCAAAAAAAATAAAAAATAACAAGAATTATCATTCTGTAAAAGCAATAATTGCTTTTTGTACTCGCTCGATTGTTTCTTTTTTACCAAGAATAACGGCAATATCAAAAACTCCCGGACCAAATTTACCACCAACCAGCATGACCCTGAATGGTAACATCAGTTCACCTGGTTTTAGACCCTTTTCATCTGCCAAAGCTTTGAATGTCGTTTCCAGATGAACAGCTTCCCATTCATTTACAAGCGCTAATCCTTCCCAGGTATCAATGAGCTTCTTAAAATACTGGGTTTTGTCATCAGTCCATTTTGGTTTAACTGCATTCAAGTCATAAGTAGCCGGCTGTTCAAAGAAAAAAGATGCCTGATCCCAAAAATCCTGAAGAAAGGTCATGCGATCTTTGACCGTTTCAAGTATTTTATCAAAATATTCATTATCCTGAACAAGGATATCCTTCGCACTTAGTATTTCAAGAACTTGATTCTTGATACCTGATACTTGACTAATCTTGATGTACTCATGATTAAACCACTTCGCTTTTTCAAAATCAAATTTTGCCCCCGCTTTACTTACCCGCTCAATACTGAATTTATCAATGAGTTCATTCATGCTAAATATTTCCTGCTCAGTACCATCATTCCAGCCTAGCAGAGCCAGCATATTGACAAAGGCCTCAGGTAAAAACCCCATTTCCCGAAAGCCCTTGGTAATTTCACCACTTTGTGGGTCTTTCCAGTTCATAGCATACACAGGAAAACCTAATCTATCGCCATCACGCTTGCTTAATTTACCATTTCCATCCGGTTTGAGGATCAAAGGAAGGTGTACCCATTGGGGCATATCTTCTTTCCATCCCAAATATTCCCAAAGCAGGATGTGAACCGGTGCTGAAGGGAGCCATTCTTCGCCACGAAAGGCATGGCTTATTTTCATCAGATAATCATCCACAACCACCGCCAAATGATAGGTTGGCATGCCATCAGCTTTCAAAAGAACCTTATCATCAACCAGATTAGTGTCAAAACTGACATCCCCCCGAATCATATCATAAAAATGAACAGTATCATTTGCCGGTACCTTGATGCGGATCACATGTGGTACTTCCTGATCCAGGAGTGCTTGTGTTTTTTGCTGCGACAGGTTAAGAGAATTTCGTAGGACATCACGATTTTCATGCCCGTAACGAAAGTTTGGAAATTTTTGCCGCTGCTCATCCAATTCTGCCGGGGTATCAAATGCATAATAGGCGTATCCATCATTTACCAGTTGTTCGGCGTATTTACGATAATTTTCCTTGCGCTCACTCTGGCGATATGGGGCATAAGGGCCTCCATTTTTAGGGCCTTCATCAGGATTTAATCCGCACCAGGCCAGGCAATCCAGAATGTATTGTTCTGCCCCCTCAACGTATCGGCTTTGATCGGTATCTTCGATTCTAAGTATAAAATCCCCACCATGTTTGCGGGCAAAAAGGTAATTAAATAAAACAGTTCTCACTCCGCCAAGGTGTAAACCTCCCGTTGGACTGGGTGCAAATCGTACTCTAACTTTTTTAGTGATATCAGGCATGGGGTAAAGATAGGGAATAGTTGAGAATTGAGAGTTGAGAATTGAGAGTTGAGAATTGAGAGTTGAGAATTGAGAGTTGAGAATTGAGAGTTGAGAATTGAGAGTTGAGAATTGACAATTGAGAGTTGAGAGTTGAGAATGGAGAATGGGACATTGTGCTAATTATGACTGTTCGATTTCAATTAATCAATAACTGACTGACAACAGACAACATGCAACAGACAGCACATCCCCGTTTTATATTGAAAATCCTACTACCTTTCAATTTCCTTTTGTAATTTGCTTACCGATATGAACCAATACGAATGGAAACGCCGCTGGAAGTTTATTTTGCTTGCTTTTGCGTTAGTAATAGCCGGTGCCTCACTTTGGTATACTGAATATCTGGTCAGGAATATATCCATAGCAGAGCGAACCCGAGCCGAATTATGGGCTAAAAGTACCCGTAATATCATCGCTATGCCTGATGTGAATGATGAATACATCACTTTTATCTATAGCTTAAGAGACAGTCTTGCCGTGCCGGCTATTGTGGTCGATTCGGCTGATAATATCATTACCTGGCTGGGACTTGACAGTACAAAAACAAATTTTGATTTGGATTCTACTAAAAAGTATGATCCGAAATATTTTAGAAGGCAGTTAAAAGAGATGAAATCCCAGCACCCTCAACCAATCATTTTAGATTTAAATACCATCAATAATGAAAAATGGTATGTCTATTATCGGGATTCGGTTTTACTTACTCAGCTTAAGGTATTTCCATATATCCAATTATCAGTCATAGCCATCTTTTTGTTGGTTGCTTATGGGGTTTTCAGTTCTGCTAAAAGACTGGAACAAGATCAGGTTTGGGTAGGTTTAGCTAAAGAAACGGCCCATCAATTAGGTACTCCCATATCTTCCCTGATGGCCTGGACGGAATTACTGAAATCCAGGTTTAATGTACCGGATGATCCCTTGATTCTTGAAATGGAGAACGATGTCAAGCGCCTTGAAAGGGTAGCAGACAGGTTTTCGAAGATTGGATCTAAGCCCATTTTGCATAATCACGTAGTCTTTGAGGTGGTTGAAGAGTTTGTCAATTATTTCAAAGTAAGGGTGAGTGATAAAATTGAATTTATCCTCACAGGAGATGAACATGTTGAGGCATTAATCAATGTCCCGCTGTTCGATTGGGTTATTGAAAACATTCTTAAAAATGCGGTAAATGCTATAGAAGGATCAGGTATAATAAAAATTGATATCAGAGAAAACCTGGTTAAGGAACAGGTATTTATTGACATCTCTGATACCGGGGCCGGTATCCCGAGACTAAAATTTGAAGCGGTTTTTCAGCCGGGCTATACCACAAGAAAACGAGGCTGGGGATTAGGTCTTTCGCTAACCAAAAGGATTATTGAAAATTATCACCAGGGTACGGTCTTTGTTAAAGAGTCTGAACTCGGAAAAGGAACCACCTTCCGAATAGTTTTAAATAGTAATATGACTTATGTGCCGACCACAAGCTGATGAATATCCCGCTTTTTATAAGGGCTATGTTGATACTGTCCACGATGATGTACTGGCTGAGCTGGAGCAACAATTGGATTCCTTTCCTCTTTTATTGAAGCAAATCGCTGTAGATAAGGCTGCTTTTGCCTATGCAGAAGGAAAATGGACTATCTTGGAACTCATCGGGCATGTTTTGGATACCGAGCGGATCATGGCCTACAGAGCCTTGCGGATTGCCCGGAACGATAAAACACCTTTAGCGGGCTTTGATGAAAATGATTATGTAGCCAATGCTCGTTTTGCGGATAGAAGTCTTGGCAGCATGGCTGAAGAATTTGAACATCTGCGGAAAGCCAATCTCTTTCTGATCAAAAGTTTTAGTGAAACTGAGCTGGCACGTGTTGGAATTTCAAATGAGAAACCAATTTCAGTTAAAGCACTTGTTTTTATAATTGCCGGTCATCTAAATCATCACATCTGTATCCTTAAAGAAAGATATTTATGATCTGGTCGAGGGATTATACGGTAGAAGAACTTAATGGCAGACCAAAAGGCCATATTGGAGACCTGATTGGAATCGAATTTACTGAAATTACTGAGGATTCAATTTCGGCCCGAATGCCGGTTAATGAAAAAACCCATCAGCCTTATGGGATACTCCACGGAGGTGCCTCAGTGGTTCTGTCCGAATCACTGGGAAGCGTGGCTTCAAACATGATCATTGATTCGAATAAATATATCGGCGTGGGACTCGAAGTCAATGCGAATCATCTCAGGCCGGTTAAATCAGGCTTCGTAACCGGCATTTGTAAACCAATCCATATAGGTGGCAAAACCCATGTCTGGGATATCAGGTTATATGACGACACGGGGAAAATGAATTGTGTGAGCAGACTTACGGTAGCAATAATACCTAAAACCTAAAAAATGGAGATCTGTATAAAGCCTCCTTTTTCTGTTTCTTAAGCCTTATTCTCTTCTTTAGATTCCTTTTTTTCTGTAACATGTGAAATAAAAAGACCTAGCCCACCGAATAGCAAGATCAATGAGAAATAGATCGCCACATTAGCATCTTCATCCCGGTTTGGATGATCGAAGTTTAAAACTGTATTTTCCAGCAGGTAGGCCAAAAACAATCCAATACCGGCTCCCATTAACAGCAAGCCCCAGGTCAGGCTGCCATACGACTTACCCTTTGGCCGGCGTATTCCCGGATCCATACCGTTTTGTATCATTAACATATTCTCTTTGTTCTGCAGATAACGTATGCCAAAAATTGCTGCAAAAAGTCCAAGCCCGAGTAAAATGGGCACTAAAAAGTCAAGCATGATGCTATTGTTTTAAAGGTTAATAATTTGCTGATCAACTGATCTGAAAGCTATGACTACAGCTTTTTGAATCAGGTTACAGGAGGTTTGATTTTTTATTATTTTAATCAGATTTTGATTTATATGCCTTATGGAATTAGGTTCAATTGAATAGTTTTTAATGTTTGTAAAGCAGGGTCTGCGTTTCATCGTTCGCGATAGCCCCGTGTTCTGCTGTAGTTTTTTGCATCAGATTTAATAAATATGATGAATTTCAGTATTGCAAAAAAGCTACAGCTGCCACTCGAGTTTAATTTCAAATGGCAGATGTCCTTTTGCCGGACTGCCCGTCCCCATGAAATACAGCTCCGCGTAAAATAAACCTTGCCGGAGGAGGTAGCTTCCGGCTATTAATAAATTGATGTCGACCAGGATTTCACGCCGGAACTACCTCGGAGGAAAGGGCTGAACTGACCTATAGAACATAGGTATTGGTTTCAAACAAATTATTGGGCCTTTCATACCTTATCTGACAAATTATAATCATAAAATTGGCTTTTTGTTTTCATCTTAACTTTTCGTTTAATTAATATAATTTTATTGTTTCTAACCTGTAAACTTCCAATTCTTCAGGCGTCACATGGATGATTGATGCAAAACAAGTATTCAGATACAGAGCTGATTAATAAGGTGCTTGGTGGTGACAAGGCGGCCTATGCGGATCTTATGAAACTTCACCAGCGTTTTGTGTTTACACTGGCTTTGAGATTTACAAAGAACAGGGAAGATGCTGAAGAAATTGCTCAGGACTGCTTTGTAAAAGCTTATCGTTCTTTAAATACATTTAAGAATACTTCTAAATTTAGCACCTGGCTTTATAGTATTGTTTATACAACAGCGATGACCTTTTTAAGAAAAAAGCGACTGGATGTTCAATCTCTTGATGCTGAAGGTGTATTGCCAAAGGTTGAAAACCATGTTTCTGATCTGAATGCGGATGAAGTAGAACATAAATCGAAAATGGTCTTTGTGAATAGGGCTATTGATCAGCTTTTACCGGAGATGCGGCAGTAATTACTCTTTTCTATCAGGCTGAGCAATCGCTTGAAGAGATCGGGCAGGTTCTGGGGATGGAACCCAACACCGTTAAAGTAAAGCTGCACCGGGCAAGGCATCGCCTGAAAGAAAAAATTGAGAATATTTTACACCATGAAGTGAGGGAATTACTATGAACCTTATCGAACAAAGAATCTGGGATTATCTGGATGGAACAGATACAGCTGAGCAAAGAGAGTTAACCGGGCGGCTGATAAAAAGTGATCCGCTGTAACGGCAGGTTTATGATGAATGTAACTCTTTGAATAGCCTTGTTTCTGCAATAGATCAGGAAGAACCATCGATGGGTTTTAACAGAAATGTGATGGAGAGAATCAATCTGGAACTAGCTCATGCTTCATTTAAATCATTGATCGATAGAAGAATCATTTTTGGCATTGCGGGATTTTTCCTCTTTACGATTACTGCTTTGCTTGGAGTTTTATTTTATCAAATTGATTGGTCGCAGGAGACAGGATTCAAAATGCCCCAATTAATCTTGCTTTCATTGGATTCATCAAAATATCTGAACAGTACTATAGTTAATATTTTCTTTTTCATTGATGTTATTATTGGAATGTATCTTTTGGATGGTTTTTTGAGGAAGAGACTGAGAGCAAAACAATAGCAACTTATTTGTGAAGTAACCTGGTTAATATCAGGTTTTGGTTTAAAGATTTATGGGCTTAAGCCCAATTGAATGAACGAACTGATTGAGCTCCGGCTTAAGCTGGGGCCTGTTGAGCGACCGTTTTTAGGTTATATCAAATAAATGCTCTGACAAACACCTTGGAAAACTGAGGAGAATAAAACCATGATATGGTCGTTTAATTCGGAGGATGAGGGTATGAAATCATAGAAATTTTGTCTCTCAGTTTAGGACTGACTTAGCAAGGGTATTTATCTATATTCCAGGAGCGTCAAGCGCATTTTTTTGAAACTTTTGCAATATCAACGCAATCAAAATCACCAGTAGACAACCCACAATATTCAGCCATAAGAAAGCCATTAGATCTAACATCCAGCAGCTAAATACTATAATTTCTGTAATGATAGCAGCGGTGAAGGTGGCTGAACCGCCGATCTTTTTAAAATAAAATGCAACGATGAATATCCCGAGAATGGTGCCATAGAATAAAGATCCCAGAATATTTACGGCCTCAATCAGATTGCCCATTTTACTGGCATAAAGTGCCATCAGGATACAAAATAGACCCCAGATGATGGTTGTCCAACGGGATACGGACAGATATTTTTCATCCGAAGCATTGGGATTCACCAGGCGTTTGTAAATATCAATAACCGTGGTTGAGGCCAGTGAATTTAATGCACTTGAAGTGGATCCCATTGAAGCCAGGAAAATGATCGCAATCAGTAATCCGATAAGTCCTTGCGGAAGATACTTGGTGACAAAACTCAGGAAGACATAATTGTTGTCATTGGTTTCTGCATCCGGATCATTTTTTTTCATCAGGTCTACAGCCTGCTGCCGGATTGCTTTGGTTTTTTTATCGGCATTTTCTAGAACTGTTCGCTGGGTATTGATTGCTGCCTCATCTTTAGCATCCATAGCCTTTTCGAGGCGATTGATTTCTGCCTGTTTCTCAGTAAATGCGTTTGAATAATCCGATTTTATCTGATCCAGTTCTTTGTTATACTGACTCTTTTCCAGCTTGCCGAGTTCATAGCTATTAAAAAATATCGGGGGCTGATGGTACTGATAAAAGGTAAATACAAGTACTCCAATTAAAAGGATCAGAAATTGCATCGGGATCTTTAAAAGTCCGTTCATCAATAAACCGAGCCTGCTCTGACCAACCGATGAACCGGTAAGATATCGGCCAACTTGACTTTGATCAGTTCCGAAATAGGATAATTGCAGAAAAAATCCGCCGATCAATCCGCTCCAAACGGTATACTGATTGTTCCAGTCGAAGGAGAAATCTATCGCATTTGTGCGGCCCATTTTACCGGCTATCTGTAAAGCTTTTCCAAATCCCACACTTTCAGGAAGCATTTGTACCACCAGAATTCCTGCAACCAGAATTCCTGAAAATATAACCGCCATTTGCAGCATTTGGGTATAGGAAACCGCCTTGGTGCCACCATAAACAGTATAGCTGATTACAAGTCCGCCGATAAACAGCGTTGTAACTGTTGTATCAATATCAAGAATGGTAGACAATATGATCGAAGGTGCATAAATGGTAATTCCGGTTGAAAGTCCACGCTGAACCAGGAATAGGAATGCAGTAAGTGCTCTTGTTTTTAGGTCAAAGCGATTTTCAAGGAACTCATAAGCTGTATAGACTTTAAGTTTATGAAAAATGGGCACAAAGGTTATACTCAACACGATCATGGCCAATGGAAGTCCGAAGTAGAACTGTACAAATGCCATTCCTGATGAGAATGCAAGTCCGGGAGCCGAAAGAAAAGTGATGGCACTGGCCTGAGTGGCCATAACCGACAAGGTTACACTATACCATGGAAAAGCATGATTTCCGAGCAGATAGCCTTCAATATTGGCTGTCCCCCGACTTTTGTAAATGCCATATGCGACAATTACGAGGAGGGTAGTTATTAAAACTATCCAGTCAACTCCGCTCATTCATAAGTTTTAGTGAACAGATAAAACAAGACAATCAGGAGTATCAGCCATACGATCAAAAGATAGTAGAACTGGTTCCAGGTCTTTACAAAAGGTGGAAGATCCTGATCAGGCTTCTTCTCCATGCTGAACAACATTGGCCCAAAAGCCTGCAGAAAGCAAACCCAATACTGCTCCTAACACCATGTAACCAACAGATCCCGTAACCACACAGGCGGTGAGTATACCACATAATACTGCCGGAACGATGTAATAAACACTATTGGATTTTGAAGAGTTTTCAGTTTTCATCGTTTTTATTCTTTTGGTTTCGTGAGCAAATTTACAAATAATCTGTATGCACCGGGTATTCCGGCAGGTAATTCCCTGAAAAAAGAAAGGGAGGTATATACAAATCTTCCCTTGCCATAATCGGCAACCAGTAGCGACCCGTCTTTTGGAGTTTCGCCCGGGTCATTCATGCTTAATATTCTTTTATATTTTGGATCTGCATCCGATAGGAAATACAGTCCTCTTTCCTGAATCCATCCTTCAAAATCTTTCGCTGTGATCTTATTCGGATAATTTAAAACCGGGTGATCTTTTTCAAGAAATTTGACGAGTGCCTGTTCATCTGTTACCCTATCGCGAGTGATTCTAAATGGATAAGGACCAATATCTCTGGCCAGCAATGGATTGTTGACATTGTACTGAATCAATAATGTTCCCCCTTTACTGACATATTCCATCAGTATAGGCTGCATAACCGCTAATCTTTCATTGACATTATAGGCCCTGATCCCGGTGATGATTGCATCATAATTGGAGAGATCGGCATTCATTATTTCGGTTTCAGACAGCGTACTTACCTGATAACCAATTTGTTGTAAGGACTCAGGAATCAAATCGCCTGCTCCTGCAATATATCCAATCTTTTTACCCCCGGTTTTAAGTTCAATCCGTTCAATTTTTGCCTCAGCGATTGGAAAAAGATTTTGAATTGGAATATGATCATAATTTATAATGCGATGAGCTCGGTTATAGCTCTGTCCTCCGGAAAGAATATTAAGCCTTAATTTGCCTGATTCAGCCTGATCGCCCGGGCTGATTGTAAACTGGAAAGTTTTTTCATCGCCTTTTTTAGGAAGATCAAATAGTATGCTTTGGGGTTCAATTTTCCATCCGGAAGGCACTTGTGGTCTAAGGCTGCCTTCAGTTTTATCACGAAAGCTTTTTAGCAGTATGAATATTGTTTTGGAGGTATTTCCAGTAAAGACATAAGCTTTATCAGCGATACTGGCTGTAACAGCAGGAGCAACAATCAAAGGCTGATAAACTTCACCACGAACCTGATCAGTGTATTTATAAGCGGCCGGACGCTGATATGAAATTACCTCATCTAAAATCCTGAAACTGAAACCGGTGTTAGCTGAACCGGGTTTCTCTGGATAGCCAATCAATTGCTGATCCTCGATTTTGAACATGCCTATGGGATGATCTTCGAATAGCCAGTAAGGTTCAGTGATCTCTTTGGCCAATACACTGCTTTGAATACTTTTTGATGATCCTTCTTTCAAATCAAAATCTAGTTTTTGACCGTTGATGGTCAATAATTTAACTGGGACTTTGGATTGAAGAACAATATCAGAGCGTATTCTGATGCTATCTCCCAATGCCTGCACTGCCTGTAAAGTGTACGACTCAAACCAGAGTCCGGCTGCTGCTGCAATCAGATCTTTTAATTCTTTGGATTTTTGTTCTTTCCAGTAGGATTCAGGTAATCGGTTAATTGCTTTCAGGATATTGATCAATGCCGGAAGGGAGGCTGAAGGTTCATCAGAGTTAAAATTCTGATCTGCGGCATGGATCAATTTCCCGATTGCTTCGCCTCCCGAAATACGGTTCCATGTTGTATTTATTCCCTCAAACAGATCGGTTTTTGCCAAAACACCTGCTGTTGGAATAAAATATTCCAAAGCCTTTCCTCGCTGTCTGGCACTTCCAAAACCCTGACTTTTATGATTGGTTCGACTTTCCGCGGCGATTTCGCCGTAGCCCTTTCCGAGTAAAGGATTATAAATACCAACATCCAGTTTTAGCTGATCTTCTGAAGTTGTATTCAATGAACTGAAATTAAAGGTGTTCCAAACAATTCGCCTGGCCTGCCAGGTTTCAACATATTTCAGTTGATCCTGAAATCTCGTCGGATCTGCAGCTGCCGTAAATGCTTCGCGGGCGATGATTGCTGATGCACCATGCTGACCATGTCCAGCGCGTTCATCTTCAGGAAAGCGGGTGATAATAATGTCAGGCCTGAATTTCCTGATGATCCATACTGCATCGGCAAGGACTTGCTCTTTATTCCAAATTCGGAAGGTTTCTTCCGAATTCTTTGAAAAACCGAAGTCAATGGCTCTCGAAAAGAATTGTTCAGCACCATCGGTGCGTCTGGCAGCAAGTAATTCCTGAGTTCGTATAAGACCTAATAATTCGGATTGCTCATTTCCAATCAGATTCTGTCCACCATCACCACGGGTAAGGGATAGGTAGGCAGTTCTAAACTTTTTTTCTTTAGCAAGAAATGCCAATAAACGAGTATTTTCATCATCGGGATGTGCAGCTATATAGAGTGCAGAACCCAGAGTATTTAATTTTTTGAGACCCAGCTTGATCTCTGAGGAATTAAGCTGTATGGAGCTTTGACCAAAGACATAAAGAGGGAAAAACAGAACAAGGCTAAACCCTAATTGGCGAAAATTCATAGTTTAAAATCCATAATGCTCTAAAATATGGAAAAAACTATGGCCTTGGGCGATGAGACAAAAAATTTACCATAAAAGGAATACGATTCTATTTGTTTGGTTCCACCTTTTTCTGCCACTGATTATATCATGTGATACATCTTTTTTGGTGATTCCGTAGGTTACAACCTTCGCGGATCGGATTAGTAAAGAAACCTTGCCGAAGGTTCTCTCCTCCGTGAGATCCGATTGCTATCGGATTCAACGGAAGCTGGAAACCCTCCCCCTTGGTGTTTGATATCCGATAACTTTCAAATCGCATGTATTCTGGAGCTCCCAATTCCTAAATAATTATATTGTTCTGAAGCCCCCTTCAATTGAATAGTGTCCCGGATTGAATAATTTAAAAAATGGGTATCAATAAAAAACGGTCAGATATTGAATATCCGACCGTTTCCCAAAAATTACAATTTAAAACTTGTAGATCCTTAAAGCTTTTCGACACCGCACAGAGTGCAGTCACTGCATGTCTGATACGCGTTTTACTTTCGTAAGACAAATAGCTTTAAGGGTGATTAACCTTTATTCTATAAAATTACACTTTTTCATTCTTTTTCTAAAATTAGTTTTCCACATTTTTTTAATTGGCTTTTTCGGAAAACATTCATTATTAAGGTTTTAGGTATTTATACTCACTATCCGAATGTTTTTCTCAAGTATTGACAAGATAAAATCCCCGTTTTAATTTTTGAGATTATTTACGAATCCAGAAGTCAGCTCAAATATTTATCAAAATTAAAGCGAATCACTTATTCAGAAAGCCCATAAAGCTGATTGAACAGTAGTCTGAATGTTCCATACGTTTGAGCCCGGAAGGTAATTTCGGAGCCAAAGGCGTAGACTTTGCCCTTACCAAGTGCTGCTTCAAATGCGGTAACTCCATTGCGCAGATAGGTCTGACCCCATGCCCAGCCGCTTCGTAATGGTGCTGCATCAGAAAACCAAAGTATTGGTTTAATTTTTCCACTTGTAATCGCCTCTATTGAGACTTTAAATACCGGACTTTTGTCAAAGTAGATATCCGAAAGTGAGGGCATACCCCAGGCTGCAGGATTGGTATTAGCTGTGTTAGCACTTAAAATACTTCCAGGTATATAATATTTTTCGTTAGGAAGGTTTCGTTCCAATCCATTAGCTCCGATTTCTACCATGGCGTTTCTAACGGGTAGTTTAAGATGATAAACCAGATTAGTACTGCTTCCGATACAGATTACTTTTCCTCCCAGCTCTATGAATTTCTGTAATTCTGGGATTGATTTTTCTGGATGGATACTTCCAAGCTGATTTCTGAATTCCTCGGGAATTGTCTCAGGATCAGGGCCGGAGAAGGAAGAATTTGCTCTTAAATTCCCTCCTGAAAACACAGGAATGGCTCCCGGAACAAATATGATCAGATCAAATTTTTTGTTCAGATTACCGGCATCAATCTCTTTGGCATAAAGCAATGATGCTTTAAATCCGAATTGTTCCATCAATAAACGTACCCAACCGGATGACATGGAACCGCCATAAGTATCCCAGAGCGCAATTCGTAATTCACTAAGTTTTCTCAAATGATCAGGTGTTTTGTTGCTTAGCCTGATTTCTAATCCTTTCTCATTTTTTATTTTGCCTAGTATACTTTTTGTTTTATGATTTCCTGGAATAAAGAAATCTCCAATTTCAGCCCCATCGCCTATACGGAAGACCTTTTCTCCGACTTTTAATAGTTCATTCACCGCCATAAAGGCATTATTGGATTCTGCATTAATCAGGTACGCTTTGGCATGAGTCAGATCTCCGGGTTCAGGCCTTTGAATTTCTCCATATGGAATAGGCTCAAAAGGACCATTGAAGTCATCTTGAAAACGGTCAAATTGCACATGCATCATGTATGCCAGCGTCCAGCCTGCAGCGTCATAAGGAGCTATTGGTGGACCACCCTCATACTCAAAATCGTTCGGGTGGTCTTGTGGTTCAAACATATCCAAGACATGCGGTCTGAAAGCCTGATTTGTTTTGACAATGAATGAGCCTCTTGGATAGTTCTTCCCTGCAACAATAAATTCATCCGAAGCTTTATGTACTAAAATACCTGAACGAATCAAGGCATTCACAAATTTTACTGCAGTCTGAAAATCTTCCTGATTTGCCGGAATGATATATCCTCTTGGGTCACGGGTCGCCGGATTGTTCATCACCGTATCAAAGTACTTTTTAGGCAGGATTTGCTGTTTAACCGGTTTAGCTCCGGGCTGATCTTTGAGATAAGCCTGATGAATGGCCTCCACTTTATTCGGAGAAAGACCCCAGCTATTTTTATTTCCGCGTTCAATTGAATTTTTCCCCATTCGGTAAATATTGAATAATAATTCATCACGATTACGAACGGCATAATTCAAAACCGCATAGTTTAATGATACCGAATAATCTATTGACTGCCGAAAATGCCATTTTTGTGGGGTGACTGGGAAAGTTGTTCCTCCGTTTGGAATTAGTCTTTTCGGAACCAGAGAAATTTCGGAAGGAGTTGGACCGCCAATAGTTTCAGTCAGTAGTCCGATTATGTTATGAAAGTAGGTGGTAGTTCGTAATCCTCCATTATACCAGGTTGAAAATACAGAGCCATATTTTTGGGTATAGCCGGGTTTATTTTCAACATTCAGCCTTGAGTTCATCGCAGCACCCAGAGCATCCAGACTAGTCATTAGTATTGGATCAAAAACATAGTTGAAGGGATCCCGATAAGGAGCACCCGCCACGACAGAGCCTTCAGGTCCTCTTTGATGATGGTTATACATAATTTGAGGTAACCATTCTAGGAATAATTGTCTGCTCATATTCTGCGTTTCCCTAAGATTCATCATAAAGAAGTCGCGATTATTATCATGGCCTGCATATTTCTCGTACAAACGCGGCAAATGGTCAAGTGAACGTTTTTCTGGTATTTTTTCACGCATATACCAGTTACTGACTAGCTCGTGGCCATCCGGATTAGCATGAACCATTAATATTATGGTGTTGTCCAGAATTCGTAGGGTCTCTGCATCCTTACGGCTAACCAGATTCCACAAGGTTTCGATTAGCTGGTGGATGCCAAGGGTTTCGGTTGCATGTAGTCCCCCGTCTATCCAGACGATTGCTTTCCCTTTTTCTGCAAGCTCCCTCGCTTCAGCATCAGATATTCCTTCCGCTCGGGCTAGTTTTTGTGAAATTTCCTTGTAGTAATCCAAATTTTTTAAATTCTCAGGAGAAGATACAATCAGCATTGGCTGGGTTCTACCCTCTTCCGTATCACCAATTCCGGTTAACTTCACCCGCTCAGATTGCTCGGAAATCTGCTTAAAATAATTAAGTGTTTGAGTAAAGTTGGCCAATTGATAATCATCACCAATGGTAAAACCGAAATGTTCTTTTGGAGAAATCTGCGCAAAAACAGGGTTGAACAGAAAAATGCATGCCAGAAGCAGTGAGAACTTACGCATAAGTTTGATTTTAAATGGGCAAGTTAAGAGTAATAGGAATATGAACAAATTCTTGAACATATATGCAGGAATAAAAAGTTTTTGCTTGTCGTGTTCGAAATGCCCGATTTCGTATTTCCCTGCCATAGGTTGACCATAAAAGTCAATTTACAAAAGAGTAAATTGGTAACAAATGAAGTAAAGGCGTTGTTATTCTGAACGATTGGAGCGAGTAATTTCGAATTTATACCAGAATGGGAAATTCAGTGTTCCTCAAATAGAAAGCTGATATGACATTGCCCATTCAAGGATTTAAATTGGATTTATAAGTTTTCTAATGATAATGAAAGGTTATGGGATTGTCGAGCTTAATAAACGCCGAACAGCTCAAAACAATTAGAACGTCAAGACTAAAGGAGCTGGAGAATAAAATCAAGGAATAGGAACAAGCTGTTGGCCGGAAACAAATCAAGATAGACTATCTTGAAAAAATGATTGATATGGCCAAAGAAGAGTTAACCATTGATATTAAAAAACCTTAAACACCATACTATCAAGTGGTTTCGAAGTAATCAAAGCTCAATAATTAGTCATTAAATCAGCTTTTTCAAGTACTTTGCCTTGATAAATCGGGCTTAATCAGGTATCATTTGCGATTAATCCTAGGGTTCCTTGAGACCTGTGTAGTATTTGTTAAATAAAGCTTCGAACCTCCGGAATGGGTTAAAAATTAATTCCATCTTCAGGCCTGACATGGAGGTAATTCAGGGCATAAATCTTGGCCCCCCTCTAATCGAAAAACATGTTTACTTAAAGCAATTCATCGCTCAAGCCATGAGAAAAATGGGGTCATCATGGACATAAAATTTTTAATGACTTGCAAATTCTTATCGATCATCTTAATAAATTTCCTGCCGGATCAACCCTTACATTAAATGGTTGAAGATAACGATCGGCAAGAATACCAAATTCCTTTCTACTGATGTTTCGCTTCGGATCAAATACACTATTGAATTTAAAGCTTACCTTCCAGGCTTCTTGTATTTCTTTTTTTAGTTCCTCACCCCTGGTGGCGGTAAACATGAACAGACTGATGGCATCCGCAATACTTAAGGTATCAACTTGATTATCGGCAAACCAAATTTGGCTTCTGGTGTAAAATTCTTTCATCGGTATCTTCAATTCTGCTGCGGTCACTACGCCTGCCGTGTCAAATTTGATTTTGTTGATATTTCCATCTTTTACAGGCATTAATTTCATTAAGGCGCTTAGCCCCAATTGCTGAAAGGCTCTGAAATTCGGATCTTTAATATCAATGTCAGCATATGGTATTAATACCGCATTAAAGGCCATTAATTCACCCTGGATCACCCGGATATTGATTGTTTTGGTACTTGTCTTAAAAAAGGCACAGTACGCTGCTACAGTACCTGCAGCCTGACCTAGAGACATTCTGATTGGTTTAATTTGCCCGATTTGTTTCGCAACAACGATAAAATTTTCAAAACCTGCGGGAATTAATCCGGCAGGAGGAATTGTAACAATTGAACTTTCCTTATTGCCCGATTCAATGTACCCGCTTGCTAATCCGCTTCTTGTTAGTTTAGTATCGAATGCATGATCAGTTTTAACCGGTACACTCAGCACTTTTTTCAAATCTATTCTTAATAAAGACCCTAAGAATAGGTTATCGCTTGCATCTACTATAACATCGGCCTTGATTTTTTGTCCGCCTTTAAGTCTTATTTCCCAGCCTTTGCCGTCTCTGGCAATCTCATCCACCACATTATTATGATTTAAGGTTAGGTTATTGACTGTATCGGCGATAGTTTTAACCAGGTTAACTGCTTGATCGAGCTTTATTTTTGAGTTTAGAATGGAATCAGTTAATTTATTTCTCCGTTTTTCTTTCAGGAGGTAGTGATTCCTGATATTCCAAATATAAGGCAGGTCTTCCTCAGAAAAAACAGGATTTATAGCTAAGGATTGCGTTAAATACAATGTTTTAGCACCGGAACGGGCAGATTGTATCGCTGCAGCAACTGCCGCAGGCGTGTTTCCAACAATAAGCACTCCGGTTTTTAATGTTTGGGCCTCCACAGTCAATCCCCCAAAAACAAAGAATAGGAATAATGAAAATCGTTTAATCATAATTATAATTTTCAAAGGCCCTAATTTACTGTTTCTTTCCTTAAATTTATACAGATTCACTAATCATCACCTATGAAAGTTCATTTACGTAGAAACAGCATCATTATAACACTTTGCGTCTTAAGTTTTTTATTGGGAGGTTTTATTAGCCAAAAACTTGAGGAAGAGAAAATAACTGTGGCTCTGGTTAAACAGGCGCAAAAAATTATTGGATTGAACTTCACAGACGCAGAGGCAGATACGATGCTTCAGGATCTTGAAAGAAAGAGAAATAGTTATCAGGCATTACGAAAGCTTGGTATTTCAAATTCGATTTCACCGGCATTAAACTTTAACCCACTTCCAGTTTCCTATCGTTTCCCGGATCAGACCAACTATTTTAAAGTTTCCGCTGGGGAGCAAATAAAACTTCCTTCCGAAAGAGATCAAATGGCATTTTTTACCATTACTCAATTAGCCGCATTGATTCAAAGCAAACAGATCAGCTCCGTAGAACTGACCCGATTTTTCATCGACAGGGTTAAGAAGTATAATTCAACTTTACTTTATGCGGTTAGTATAAGCGAGGAGCGGGCAATGAAGCAGGCCAAAAAGGCTGATGCTGAAATTGCGGCAGGAAAATACAGAGGATTACTTCATGGAATTCCATTTGGGGCCAAGGATTTACTGGCCACTAAAGATTATAAAACTACTTGGGGCTCAGTTGCCTACAAGGATCAAATGATTGATCTGGATGCCACAGTTATTACAAGGCTTGAGAATGCCGGAGCCGTATTAATCGCTAAGTTAACTTTGGGTGAATTAGCAATGGGGGATGTTTGGTATGGCGGAAAAACCAAGAATCCATGGGATATTAAGCGTGGATCTAGCGGATCATCTGCCGGTTCAGCTTCAGCAGTTGCGGCAGGGTGCATGCCTTTTGCCATTGGCTCTGAAACTTTGGGTTCCATTGTTTCGCCTTCTACTGAGTGTGGCACCACCGGACTTCGACCTAGTTTTGGTCGGGTGAGTAAGCATGGAGCCATGGCTTTAAGCTGGAGCATGGACAAGTTAGGTCCGATAACCAGGACGGTCGAAGATTGTGCGATTGTTTTTAATGCCATTCAGGGGGCTGATGAAAAGGATCTCAGTTTAATTGAAGCTCCCTTTAATTATACCTCTCCCACCGGAGCAAGCCTCAAAGGCATTCGCATCGGTTATATCAAATCTGAATTTCAACGTAAATATTTAAATTCCGGCAATGACAGTCTTACCTTGGTTAAGCTAAAGGAATTGGGCGCAGAATTGGTTCCTTTTGAGCTTCCTGAATTACCCTATAACGACATGATTATTATTTTATCGGCAGAATCAGGTGCTGCCTTTCAGGAATTGAGCCTTTCAAATCGTGATGATTTACTTGTGAAGCAGGATAAAAGCGCCTGGCCTAGCGGATTTCGCTCAGCACAATTTATTCCGGCTGTTGAGTACATTCAGGCAAATCGGGCCAGGGCCTTGCTTATTGAGCAGTTGAACCAGAAGATGAAAGAGGTGGATCTGTTTGTTGCACCGGCTTTTGGGATGAATTTGCGCACAACTAATCTTAGCGGTCATCCTTGTATCGTTTTGCCAAATGGTTTCAATAAAGGTTTACCCGGCAGTATTACCTTTACCGGACAGCTTTTTGGAGAAGGAAAACTATTAAAGATCGCCCAGACCTACCAAAAGGCTACAGGCTTTCATCAAGTTCACCCTTCCCTAAATTTTTAAATCCCAAATTCGCTTTCAGATCAATGGATATGCAAAGAAGTATCGCCGAAATTTTTCATCTGCAAAAGGATCATAGCATTAGTTTAAGGATTACCGACGCAGCAGCCCGCAAGAAAAAGCTGACCAGACTGAAATTACTGATTCAGGAAAATGAACAGCTGATATTTGAAGCACTGGAAAGTGACCTTCGAAAATCTAAGTTTGAGGCTGCATTAACAGAGGTTTATTTTGTTTATGCAGAAATTGATTATGCAATAAAGAATTTATTCTCCTGGCTTAAACCGCGTAAGGTTTCGGCAGGAATGACTAATTTATTTACCAAGAACAGAATATATTTTGAGCCAAAGGGGGTTTCTTTGATTATTTCACCGTGGAATTACCCTTTTCAATTGTTGATCGCTCCACTCGTTTCTGCCATTGCGGCCGGAAATTGTGTGATGCTCAAACCCTCTGAATGGAGTCCTGCAACCAGCTCGATTTTAGTTAAACTGATCAATGAAAACTTTGATTCCAGGGAAATTGCCTGTTTCGAAGGCGGAGCGGAGGTTTCTGAAGCGCTTCTTGAGCTTCCTTTTGATCATATATTTTTTACTGGTAGTTCGAAAATTGGGAAAATAGTTATGGCAGCGGCAGCCCGGCATCTCAGCTCTGTTACCCTTGAACTAGGGGGTAAATCGCCTGTAATTATTGCAGAGGATGCTAGTTTAAAAAGGGCTGCAGAGAAAATTGTTTGGGGTAAGTTTATGAATTCAGGCCAGACTTGTATTGCACCTGATTATGTATTAATCCACGCAAGTAGAGAACAGGAGTTTCTTGAACTGGCTAAAGCCATCATCGAGAAACAATTTTACATCAATAGTGAGCTCGATAAATCCAGTTATGGAAAGATTATTAGCCGGAATCATTATCAGCGTTTGAAAGATCTTCGGGATCAAGCTGTGTTAGATGGAGCCCAACTGATAAAAGGGGGTATGGATAGTGATACAGACCAGACCATTGAACCGGTTGTATTAAGCAAAGTTTCAATGGCTTCTGCCTTGATGCAGGAAGAAATATTTGGGCCGTTGCTTCCGGTAATCAGTTATCAATCTCTTGATGAAGCGATCGATTATATAAATCAAAATCCGAAACCTCTCGCTTTATATATTTTCTCTAACTCCAAAGGTATAATCAACCATGCGATAAGGCAAACCTCCGCAGGGGGTACCTGTGTGAATGATGTAATCATCCAAATTTCGAACCCTAATCTTCCGTTTGGAGGCGTTGGAAACAGTGGAACAGGAAGTTGTCATGGCTTTTTTGGTTTCAAAGCATTTTCACATGAACGTGGGGTGATGTTTCAGTCGAAAATAGATTTTAGTAAGGTAGCCTATCCCCCTTACTCGGAAAAGAAAAATCTATTGAAATGGCTTAAAAAAATAATATGATGATTAATGCTTTGCCCTTATTTCCAATACTCAAGGCTTGTTTTTTGATGATTACTTACTCAGTTTGTTTTTCTTGGTGTTTAAGCCAATTGCCAAAGTATTTTTTAAGCTTGAACTGAGTACATTTATATCAAAGACAAATGAAAAATAAGATTAGAATAAGTTTGTTGGGATGTGGTTGGCTCAGCTTTCCTTTAGCCCGTGATCTAATAAGACAAGGCTTTCCGGTAAAGGGAAGCACAACCAGTCTGGACAAAATATCATTATTAAAAGAAGCAGGTATTGAGCCGGTACTAGTACAATTTGAAAATTCGCTTCCTCCACCGGATCTAAAAGTTCTCTTGGATGCAGAGGTTTTGATAGTTTCAATCCCTCCCGGAAGGAGAACAGTTGAAGGCCCTGAAAACTATCTGAAAATGGGCGAAACGCTTGCCGAACACTTGCCCGCGTCTTGTATCTCGAAGCTTATCTTCATCAGTTCAACATCGGTTTATCCTGAGACTAATGAAGTTCTACACGAAAGTTCTCCCATATCACCAGAAACCGTATCGGCTAAAGTAATTGCAGATGTTGAAGAAAAATTGTTAAGCCTTCCAATGCAGGTAATTGTTTTAAGACTGGCCGGATTATTCGGTCCGGGGAGGTCACCGGGAAGATTTTTTGCCGGAAAATCAGGGATACCCAATGGTCTTGCTCCTGTGAATATGATTCATTTGGATGAGGTTATTGCCTTGATTAATGCGCTAATTGATTCAGATAATGCTAAAGGAATATATATTGGATCTACGCCTTCTCATCCGAGCAGAGAGGAATTTTATACCCTCGCAGCCAAGCTGGATAATCTCGAAAGGCCTATTTTTATTTCGGAAAAATTAAATTGGAAAATTGTTGAAAGTGAGCGGGTTGAAAAGGAATTAGGTTTTTCATTTAAAAACCCTAACCTATTGGATAGCTTAAGGCAAGGCTAGGGACTTGCTGAAATTTAAGAACCTATTTTAGGAAATACGCCTCTATTTACCAGTTTAAAATACACCGCACATGATTTTTTATCCTTCTTTCAGATACTTTGCTTAAATTTACTGTAACCAATTATCGAGGGTTTAGGGAATTTGACGTTCTCTTTATCTTTCAAACTCGAGTGATCTTATGAGGAAGTTTTTTTCTTTTCTTGGGTTAATTTTAGTGAGTGTCTTGCATTCTAAGGCAGCTCAGCCAGATTCTTCTGTAATTAAGCGCGTAAATGAATTGTCGCTCATGGTACAAAAGAAGTATGCACCCGATAAAAGAGTGGAATTTTATCACTTAAAACAACAGGTAGCCACACCCTTAACTTTTAAACTCGAGGTTAGCAAATCAGAGGCAGTAACCGAGCTCAGCACTTTACTGGATTCCGAAAACCTTCCCGTCAGGTTAATAGGGGAAGTGCTTCCGGCAAAAGATCTCGGCGAAAAGATTTATGGTATTGCTAATTTATCCGTAATAAATACAAGGTATGCTCCTGATCATGCTGCAGAAATGGCTACTCAGGCTGGTTTAGGAACGCCAATTAAAGTCTTAAAAAAGGAACGGGGACATTATTTTGTGCGTACACCTGATAATTATCTGTCCTGGACTGAAGTGGCAGGAGTAGTTTTAATGACTAAAACAGAATTTGAAAATTGGCAGGTAGCCGAAAAGATTATCTATACCGATTTGTATGGTCAGGCTTATTCTGAACCATCAGAATCTTCATTGCCCGTTTCAGATCTTGTTGCCGGTAATATCATAGAACTTAGCGGTCGGGTAAATGGGTTTTATAAAATTTCCTTTCCGGATAAAAGAATCGCTTACATTTCTGTAAATAAAGCACGTTCTTTTGATCAGTGGAAGGATTTGCCTGATCCAAATGCAGAACAGATTTTGAAAACCGCCCGTAATTTTCTGGGTATTCCCTATTTATGGGGTGGTACATCTATAAAGGGGATGGATTGTAGTGGTTTTACAAAAACCAGTTATTTTCTGAATGGAATTGTAATTCCAAGGGATGCCTCCCAACAAGCATTAGTTGGAGAAAAAGTCGATATTTTAGAGGGAGATACCTTGAATATTTCTAAATCTCTAAAAGTTCTGAAAGCTGGTGATCTTTTATTTTTTGCTGCCAACAAACAGACAAGAAGGGTAACCCATACCGCAATTTATATTGGGAACGGTGAATTTATTCAGGCTGCAGGACTAGTAAGAATTAATAGTATGATAAAAGACGCGCCTAATTATGACGATTTTCAATCCCGAACCATGGTAGGTGCCCGAAGGATGTTAACAGCAATTGGGGAGCCTGAGCTGACAAGGGTAAATAAACATCCTTATTATCAGAGGATAATAAACCAATAATAAACCAATAAATTATAGTATATGAATATTTTCGTAGGAGGACTACCTTTCAAAGTTGATGAAAGCGAGTTAAGAGAAATTTTTGAAAAGTATGGTGAGCTTACTTCCGTAAAACTGATTATTGATAAACAAAGCGGAAGAAGCAAAGGCTTTGGTTTTGTTGAAATGCCAGATGATGAGGCTGCTCAACAAGCTATTGAGGCTCTTGATGGTTCTCAGTTGTATGGCCGTACCATTGGTGTAAGAGTTTCTGAGGATAAAAAACCGGATAGGAGAAATTAGGATCTGTCTGGCCTAAATTTTATTCCTTAGGTTTGTTCTGATTGCAGATGGCAAATCATGGTATCTTTTTGAGTATTTTTTATCAAAAAAAGTATTTTAACTGTGCTAAGAGAGTGAAAATCTATCCTTTTAGGGCTTATCCGTAACATTTTATAGACAATTTACAATTGATTAATCATAATCAATTGAATTTCTTAATTTTGTTTAGACTTTAATTCAGAGATCTTGAATCTCCGGGATTTATTTTAAACACATTCCTAAAACTATTAACCATTATAAAAATGAGTTAACTATTCCTTAAAAAAATAAATAGTTCATTCATTCTTAGTACCAAAACACACAAAAATTATACAGATGAAAAAATTAATTATTCTTTGCAGTGTTGTATTTTTATTTACCGCAGTGACAGCCTTCAATGTTGTTGAAAAACCTGAATTTAAATTTGAAAAGGAAACGCATGATTTCGGTAAAATCCCACAGGGTAAGCCGGTGAGTATTGATTTCAAGTTTACTAATACCGGCGATGAGCCTTTAATAATTAGTAATATTGAAAGTGTTTGTGGTTGTACAGTGCCAAAATATACCAATACACCGGTATTGAAAGGTCAATCAGGAACAATTACAGTTACCTATAATGCTGCTGCGATTGCGCCATTTAGTAAAGGCTTAACCATAAAGTCGAATGCTAAAACGCCAATTAAAGTAATTTATATCAAGGGAGAAGTTGTAGCTGCTGCAGCTGAATAAGGACTTCCGCAAAAATGCAAAAGAGCCCGGCAAAATCCGGGCTCTTTTGTTTCCGTTAGTCTGCTAAACCTGTTTAAATTCCCCTTACTTTCATCTTTAAGGTATACACGGCTTTGCCTGCAGTGATAAATAGAACATCTCTGTTTTTCCCGCTAAAGCAAACATTTGCGGTTGATCCGGGAATGGCAATGTGTTCAATTTTCTGACCCTCCGGATTAAAAACTGTGACACCTCCTCTCCCTGTTAGATAAAGATTTCCCAGATTGTCCACAGTCATTCCATCTGACCCCATGTCTGTAAAGAGGCGACGGTTATATAATTTTCCATTCTTACCAATATCGTACTTGTAGGTTTTTTTGTCGCCTATATCAGCTACAAAAAGGTTTTTCCCGTCAGCAGATCCGATAATTCCATTTGGCCTTACAAAGTTGCTGTCAAGGAGAAAAGCAACCTTGGAGCCCTTTGGAAAGTAGTAAACACTCTGATTGCTGAGATCAGGTTTTTTTCGTTCCCAGTATGGACGTTGGTAATAAGGGTCAGTAAAAAATATTCCACCCTTGCTATCAATCCAAAGGTCATTCGGGCCATTAAATTTTTTACCTTCAAAATTATCAAGTAATACTTTTACGGTTTTATCCGGACTAATTTGCCAGATTTCGTTTTTCTCATCTGCTGCCGTAATTAAATTCCCCTTTTTATCGAAATACATTCCATCAGAATGCCCTGTTTTATCCATAAAAAGGCTTAATTCCCCTTGTGTACTGTATTTCCAGATTTTCCCTTCAACGATATCAGTGAAGAATATATCACCATTTTTATTAACGGCCGGACCTTCCGTAAATTTGAATTGATCGGATATCAAGATAGGCTTTGCCTGGTCTGCAATAATCTTTGATCCTCCATCCTGAATATATTTTTTAGATGAAGGCCCCCAATTCCAGACCGATAAAAGAAGAAGTGAACTTAAAATTATCGATTTCATATTGCTAAAAATGCTTGTTAAAGTGAAGGTGTTTTGCCTCCGTCAACAGGTAAATTAATTCCATTAACATAGGATGCAGCCGGACTCGCTAAAAATGCGATGGCTGATGCCACTTCATACGAATCGGCTATTCGGCCGGCAGGTATGGTACTAATCATATCCTCCATTACCTCTTCCTTACTTTTATTTTCTCGTTCGGAAATTGCTGAAATGATCGATTCTAATCTGCCGGTCATCGTGTAACCGGGTAAAATATTGTTTACAGTGATACCAAATGGTCCAAGCTCAAGTGCCAGAGTTTTAGCCCAACTCGCAACAGCCCCACGGATCGTATTAGACACACCCAGTCCTTTCAAAGGTGTTTTAACTGAGGTCGAAATAATATTGATGATGCGCCCAAAATTATTTTTCTTCATTCCAGCAACAACCGCCTGTACCAAAATTTGGTTACAGATAAGATGCATATTAAAGGCATTGATAAATTCATCGGTATTGGCATCAATGGCTTGCCCACCTGCCGGGCCACCTGTATTATTTATTAAAATATCAATTTGATTGGTGATCAAATATCCCTGAATGATTTGTTTCAGTTGTGCCTGATCAGCAAAATCTGCTACTAAATAATGATGTGATTGATTGGCGCTATTTGGTAAATCCTCTAATACTTCCTTGAGTTTATCTTCTCTTCTGGCAATCAGCGTAATATCTGCACCCATAGAAGCAAGTTCCAAAGCACTTGATTTTCCAATGCCCTGTGTACTTCCACAAACTAAAGCTCTCTTACCGGTCAGATCTAAATTCATTTGAATAAATACTTATAAAACAAGGTTAGGATAATACAGAAAAATACTGCTCAAGTTCCTGAAGTGTATTAGAATTAGTGGCGATATCTTTGATGATTTCCCCCTTTTCCATCAATAAAATACGTTCGCAAACTTCTGTAATGTGGTTCAGGTCATGGCTGGAAATGATGGTGGTGATATGTTTTTCAAGACTAATTTCTTTAATCATGTTCTTCAGTCTGATCTGGGTACTTGGATCGATATTTGCAAAAGGCTCATCCAGCATGAGTAGTTGTGGGTTCTGAATCAGGCAAGCCGCAACCCCTACTTTAGTCTGATTTCCTTTCGATAAGTCACGAATATACTTGCCTTTATTTAAGATCTCACCGTTAAAAAATTCAGAAAATGACGGTAGCTCAGCGTCAACTTGAGTTTTAGTTTTATTGTGTAGTCCACCGATAAAATGGAAATATTCCTCAGGTGTAAGGTAATCAATTAAAAAACCTTCATCAAGATAGGATGCCGTATAATCTTTCCAGTTTTCACTTTCTGCCACATTTTTTCCATCTGAAATTACTTCGCCCGAATCCGGCCTGATTAAATCAAGCATCATTCGAAAGAGTGTGGTTTTTCCGGCACCGTTGTTTCCAACCAAACCTATGGTTTCTCCTTTTTTTTTAAAAAGTTCCGGAATGTTTACCACCGTAACTCCGTTATAAGTCTTTTTTAAATTACTGATGCTAATCATATTATTTATTTCTAAATCCTTCTGCGATTAAATATCTTTTCTCTTGAAATTTCTTTACCAATTTACTCAGCCAAATTTCTCGGCTAAACATAAAAAAAAGACCAATTATGGCGATTGCAGCAAGCCCGCCTTCCGGATATCCAAGCAAACTCATAGGCAAGTACAGGATAAATGGAGCCAATAAAAGGGGAATACTCAAAATCCATTGAGATGCTCCAACCCCTTCCCAATTAAAGGTTGCACCCTTGCTCAGGTCAATTCTTCGGTAGTTCTGGTTTGCAAAGTATAGAACCAACAAAGTATTTACTCCAAGATTCCAGATAAACATCACGAAGTGGACTATCAAGACCTTCCATCCAAAGTAAACGTAAGGAATGGTAAGGATAAAGCAAAGTGATGAAAATAAAGTAAATAACAGAAATTTTGATTTGAAAAAATCTACTGCGTTGACCTTACTTACCAAAATTCCATCAAAATGTGCGCTTTGCCAACTGAACATGAATTGTCCATAATTGATTATAAAGATACCGGTCATAAACATTCCACAGAATACAATACCTGCATACCCCGAAAAGGTAGGGTTTGTGTAAAAAATCAAGCCATAAAACATAAACATCAAGCTCATAGTTATTACCGACCGAGGGCGTTTGTTTCTTAGAATAAGTTTTAACTCATTTCCTGCTAAATCTCCTGCTTTTCCAAATCTGTTCAGGTATGGAATTTCAGTACTTGATTTATGTGAACTGTCTGCTGTGTGAAGTTCCTCCAAATATAGATTCGATTTTAAGTAGCGGTAATTCAAAAAGTAAACAAGGAAAGCTATAAAAAGAAAAAGGAAAGAGAATAGTGGTGAAGCCACAACAAAAGTGAATAGTTCGGCAGAAAGCGTTGAGATTGAAAAAAGTTTAAAGTAAAAATCAAGTGAAACAAATAGCAACAGCGTGCCCAAGAAAATTAACATCCAGACCGCGTTCAGATTTACTTTTCTTTTGATCCACAAACTAAAAAAGTGATTTGAAAGAGTCACTCCAATGATGGAAAGAAGCAAACCCCAGAATTGGGCAGGCCCTTGTTGGGGAAGAACAATTTTGATTAATAAAGGTAGTGACAATAAGACCGGTGTTATATTAAAGGTTGTCCAGAGCGAGGTCAATGAAAGGTAATTGATCAGTTGATGCTTCTTAATTCTGAGATGAAGATAAGGCCTGACACTGAGTGTAGGTAATTCCTGCATCTGAAAACGAAGAAGAAGATCCATTAAAAAATAATAGATAATATAGCCATTAAATGAATAAAGGATATCCTGACTGGGATTGGTCTTTTTTAAAATCTCATCCAGAAAAAAAGCGACAACTACAACATTTAACAGGATATATAAAATGAGGATTGCCATAACAATCCTTATTGTAACGCTTTTTCCGGTATTTTTTGACCGCCAGAATGCTTTTGATTGGTGTATTAAAAAGGTTAAAGTCATGATTGAAAATAAGCAAAATTATGCGAACCTAATACTTATACTTTTCCTTCCATAAGGATCTCAGGCGCTCCCGAAGTTTTTCTTCAGCTGAATTTTTCCCCGGTTCATATAATAATGTTCCGCTGAGATTTTCAGGAAGATACTCCTGTGCAGAGAAATTGTCTTGGTAGGTATGTGAATATTCGTATTCTTTACCATAACCAATATTTTTCATCAGGTCAGTTGGGGCATTTCGTAGATGTAGAGGCACTGATTGGTCGCCGGTTTGGGCAACAAGTTCCTTAGCCTTGCTAATCGCTTGGTAACTTGAATTGCTTTTTGCTGAGGAGGCCAGGTAGGTTACGGTTTGTGATAAAATAATTCTGGACTCAGGCCAACCGATAACGTTGACTGCCTGAAAGCAAGTATTAGCGAGCAAAAGGGCGTTGGGATTTGCATTTCCAATATCTTCTGATGCAAGAATCAGCAGGCGACGCGCAATAAATGAAGGGTCTTCGCCTCCACTTATCATTCGTGCAAGCCAGTAAACTGCTGCATTAGGATCGCTTCCACGGATAGATTTGATAAAGGCAGAGATGATATCATAATGTTGCTCTCCGGCTTTATCGTATATAGCCATATTTTGTTGAATATGCTTAAGAACCAATTCATTGCTTATGCTTACTTCATTTTGATTTACCGCGTTGACCACAAGTTCAAGTACATTCAATAGTTTTCTTGCATCGCCGCCGGAAAGCCTGAGTAATGCTTCATGTTCTTTTATGGCAATTTTTTTATCCTTGAGATAATCATCAGTTTTAATCGCTTTGTTTAATAATTCGATCAGATCTTCTTCCACTAAATTTTGAAGTAGGTAAACCTGGCTCCTTGATAGAAGTGCCGAAATTACTTCAAAGGAGGGATTTTCGGTTGTAGCACCAATTAGGGTGACAAGGCCCTGTTCAACAGCACCAAGTAAAGAATCCTGTTGAGATTTTGAAAAACGATGAATCTCATCAATAAAAAGAATAGGAAGATTTTCATTTTTATCTTTTAGCTTCGATGCCTGTTCAATTACCTCCCTAATATCCTTTACACCTGAATTTATAGCACTCAGACTAAAAAACGGACGGTTTAACTGTTTGGAAATAATTAAGGCCAGAGTGGTTTTCCCAACTCCGGGTGGTCCCCAAAGGATTAAAGAAGGAAGCAGTCTATTTTCAATGGCAAGGCGCAAGATGGCACCCTTGCCAACAAGATGCTTTTGGCCGATATAATCATCAAGTGATTCAGGCCGCATTCTTTCTGCTAGAGGGGGTATTGATGCCATTATTTTTCTTTTACAGAAGAGTTTCTGAGGTAAAACTCGTCAATTGAATTAAATAAAATCCAGATAAAGCGTAAAATTATCATCATAATTTGACTTTCATAGCCCAATGTTTTAAGCCTTCATTTATTTTTAATGGAATTAATTGATTTTAGCCTTAATTAGTCGGACGGATTTCTCTCAAGTTAAATTAATTATCATAATTTCAGGTTAATTTCGACGTTTTAGTTAGGTTTCGTTTAATTCTTTTTATGAACTTAAGGTACCTTTTTGTTTTTATTTTCCTGTTGGCACTAGTCATAGAAAGTTGTTCTGCAGCTCAAGAGCCCGGTATTTCTGAAAATCAAAATTCTGCCAACTGGAGTGTTCTCCGACAACAGTCAGAATTGGATTCGCTAATTATCGACTTAAAAAGTTACATTTCGTCGGGTGAAACCCAATTTTTAAAAGAATTCATAAAGGACTTACAATTCCGAAATGAACTAAAAGCAGCAGATAATTTTATACCGGTAATCCCAGTTTCAGCAGGAATTTATCAAGGCTCTCTGGCTTCAGATTCATTGAGTGCTTTTGATCAGCTTATTTTTTTGTATCGAATTTTGGGAGATCGAAATGCCGAAGCAGAGGTATTGAATTCATATGCCGTGAATCATGCTTTGAATGGCAGGATGGATGATGCGATCCGATTATTAAATGATGCAATAGTGTTGAATTTGGAAATCAATAATAGGATAGCTGTCAGAAATAATTATTTAATACTTCAGCGCATTAACCGATACAGAGGGTATTTAGGTGAGGCATTGAAATACAATCAAGCTATTTTACTCATCGATCAAGATTCAAAAAATAATCAATTTATTGCAGACAGCTACATGGATCATGCCGAGATTTTGACCAGCCAAAAAAAATTTGCTGAAGCCGAAACCATGGTATTAAGGAAAGCTTTACCTCTTTATTACTATGGTCTGAAAGATAAAAATGGCACCATCAGATGTTACAATCAGCTTGCGGATACCTATCATCAACAGAAAAAATTTACCCAAGCAAAATGGTTTTATATTCAGTCTAATATGCTTGCAAGAAAGATAAATAGTCCTTTTGAAATTGTTAACTCCCTCATTAATCTTGCCAATGTTAAAATGTCAATTGGTGATTATGAACTTGCATTGTCCGATTTTAAGGAGGCCGAACAACTTTCTGTAAAAAATAGTTTTACCCTAAAGTTAATCGAGATTAAAAGCGACTTGGCTCTGGTTCACCGTAAACTGGGCAATTCTACTGCTGCCAATGCTTCTTTCTCTGAGTTTAAAGTCATGAAAGAGACATTTTTGAGAACAATTCAATAATGCCTATCTTGAAAAAATGGCTCTTGATATCATTTTTTAGGTATATTGTGGTCTCATATTAAAAATACATAAACATGGTTACATGGATTAGGGTTCAAATCGGACTCAGTCCTAATTAAATTTAATTTTTTGGTACGCAATTAGATACCGTATATTCTGAAATGAAATTAAAATCAGTAAAAGAAATGTTAAAGAGATTTTGTCTGGCCTTATTTATTGCATCCACATTAGCTTGTGAGGCAGACCCTAGAATTAGTAAAATTGTTTCAGAAAATGATCTTAAGCCAGAGCTTCAGCAATCGGTTGTGACAAGGTCTTTGGTAGAGCTTTTAGAAAATTTTCATTATCAAAAAGTGTTTGTAAATGATGCTTTTTCATCAATAGTATTCGATGAGTATTTAAAAGCTCTGGATAACGGGAAAAGTTATTTCCTGCAAAGCGATATTGCCGGCTTTGAAAAATTTCGTTTAACAATGGATGATGATTTACGATCCGGCGATCTGAGCGTAGCCTTTTACATCTTTAATGTCTATCAAAAGAGGTACAACGATCGTGTTGCTTTTGCTTTAAAAGAAATTGACAAGAAGTTTGATTTTACAAGTAATGAAACCTATACCTACGATCGTGAGAAATTACCCTGGCTTAAATCTGAAGCCGAATCAAATAATTTATGGTCGAAACGGGTTAAATACGAAATGTTAAACCTTAAGGTTACCGGTACTGATGAGGCAAAAATCAAGGAAACCTTAAAAAAACGTTATGAGAACCTGATTTCTCAATCAAGAAAATTTAATAACCAGGATGTTTTCGGCATTTTCATGAATTCCTTTACCGGAACAGTGGATCCACATACCAATTATTTTGTGCCAAACAGGGCGCAGGAGTTCAACGAGGATCTGGCCAGAACATTTGAAGGTATCGGTGCGCGTTTACAGCTTGAAAACGAGGTGGTAAAAATAGCTGAAATTATTCCCGGCGGACCGGCATTTAAAGCTAAAACTCTCGAGGTGAACGATCGAATTGTAGCTGTAGCACAAGGTAAGGATGGTGAATTTGTGGATGTAATCGGATGGCGTCTGGATGTTACAGTAACTAAAATCAAAGGACCGAAAGGCACCATCGTTCGATTAAAAGTAATCCCTGCAGGTCAGGAATTATCTGCCACACCCAAGATAATAGAATTGATCCGCGACAAGGTTGTA
>Ga0194133_10001164_pt1 | contig 48343 bp, 75 predicted proteins | sample TA2KigOf40mmetaG_FD_155448 | JGI IMG/M metagenome (GOLD analysis project Ga0194133, IMG submission 155448) | Freshwater microbial communities from Lake Tanganyika, Tanzania - TA2015055 Kigoma Offshore 40m | ecosystem: Environmental > Aquatic > Freshwater > Lake | place: Tanzania: Lake...
GTGAAACTGCGGTTAGCGGTGATTAACGCAGGGGAGAACGTGCCTTCGGCGGTGCTCCCATTCCAAACACCAATCGTGGCAGGCCAATACCATCCGCCGCCGTGGTAAGTCTTGTAACGGTCGAGATCACTCTCATAAATGGTCATTCCATCTTGGGGAGACGTCGGGCGAAGCGACGACGTTGAATAGATGACCGTCTGCTTCATGAGGTAATCGTTTACGTCGGAAGCGGTGAGAACGGTGGCCCCGACGAACGTCTTGATGTTCGGAGTCGGCATTAGAAACCCAACACTTTCGTAGAGTCATCGAGGGCGTCGATGTCGAGCCGGAAATAGTTTGTCGGTTCGGTGCGGCCTGTGGTGGACAGATTCCAAATCCATTGGGAAGGGGTTGCGTTGATCTCGATGGTTTGAAGCAGACTCGTGACATCGAGCCGAGGATTAAAGGGCCCGATTTCAGCAGGGTCCCCGAAACACACTTCAACCCGGTCCATTAGTTCAAGGCGAAGCAGGCTCGGCCATTCCAACTCCGGGTATGTTCCGGGCGAAACTTGAAACCCGGACGGAATGATCGCCGCATTAGCGTTTTCGTAAACGACCATTTGAGCGAGGGTCAATGCCTGACTTGTGGAAGACAGGTAGGTTGAAAGCGATTGGGAGCGTTCACCAAAGGCGTCAATCGCCGTTTGGTTGTAATCCGTTTGCGGGTTACTGTCGCTCGTGGAGACGGTGAACGAGTTAATGGTTTGCTCGGCGGTGTAGGTCCAGTCGAGGCCGGAGTAACCGATTCGAGAAACGCCCCAGTAGAGAGGAAGATTGTTAAAGAACGCTTGGAGTTCCCGGGAACGAAGACGGGTCGATTGGGCGTAACGGTCGGTGTAGGTGAGCACTCCGGCGGAGTCGCACCAAAGTTTCGAGTGCTCGCCTTCGGTGATGGTCCGCAAGTGGTTTAGGGCGTTTTCACCTAATGTCCAACCGTCTACGTTTGTGTAGGGCGTCGTGGAGATGCTTCGGTCGGTTGCGTTCCACCCGACAACATCGAGCACCCGGGAAATACGGGCCGACGACGTTTCGGAAAGATTGCCGGTGCCGTAACCGTAAAGTTCTGCGGCGTAACTGGCGAATGGCGATGTCGCCCCGAAATAGTTAAAGGCGAGGTCTTGAAGGTTCCCGACGAAACCGACCGGGTTAAGGCCAAGTGTGGCGTTGTACCACGATGACGTCACCGACGAGAACGTATTTCCAACGGTAAGGGTGCCGTAAAAGTCAATGCCATCGAAGACGGAAGAAAGGGTGTTTGTAACGCCTGTTTGCCCATCGACAAAGATTTCGATGACGTGTTCAAAACTTATCCCGGTGTTTTGGGTAACGGCGTAAAACGAGATTGTTATGTGGTGCGGGTTCCCGTCAGTAATAACGACAGTCGTTTTAGACCAACGGAAGTTGCCGCCTGGATCGGCCAACAACGCATTAACTTTCCCGGCAGAGTCAATAAATGCCGTCAGGATGGTTAAAGACGCTACGCCGCCAATCGAGTCGGGGGAAACGACGTCGAAGATGACTCGTGCGGCCCCCGAACTAGCGGGGGCCGATGTCTGTACCCAAAAGGACACTTGCCACCATTCGGGGAAGTTGGTCTTGTCCGAGATGAAGGCTCCACGGGCATACCAGTCGTTTGCGAACAGGGAGGATTGCCCGAGCAGGCCCGCAATAGCGGTGCCGGTCACGGGCGCGGTGGAGGTCGCCATGTTCTGCCCGAAGTCGCTTGAATCGGTCACTTGTGAACCCGTGTCCCCGAGACGGAAGTATGCGAGCGTGTTGGCCGACGAAGCGTAGTCCCCTGTGGCGATTGCGGTGAGAACGGGGGTGTCAGGGAGATCAACCGAACCAAGTATTCCAAGACCATCAACAGCGTTAATCGTTACAACGGCGTCGTTGCCGTTTGCCGGGAAGGAATACGGGAACTCTTGAACGTACCCGGTGAAGAGCGTTTGGGTTGTCGAAGTCTGTTGCGAGGTGGAGGCGTGAGCGGTCCCGGTCCAAGAGCACCCGGGGATTGAACCGTCGAAATAGGGATTGATGGTGGACGACGCTTCTAACAGGAAGCCGTCAAGATAGACCCCGATTCCGGCTTGCGCACTCGCAAACGAGACGAATGGTTGAGCGGTGACGGCTCCGACTGGGGCGGTGCCGGTGGCATAGGGGCGCCCCATCTTTAACCCGTACACTTGCGGCCACGCTTGGCTACTTGTCGAGATCAACGAGCCGCCGCTGTTGTACCAACCGATTCCAACTAAGATTCCGGAGTGAAGATTGAAGTCCGTTAGGAAACAACTGAACGAGTATGTGATTCCGGCGGTGATTGAAATACGGGGGCTTGCCTCGATGAGCAGGGTCCCGACTGTTGCTCGTTCGCCTCTTAGACGGTAAAACCCGATCATTTCAATACTATCTTCCCGGGTTATCGTTGTTCCGGAACCGGCGGCCCACCCTGTCGTGTTCGTTTCGATGCTTGGATTGGTGATGAGATTGGTGCGGGTTGTGGTCGAATAGGTGCCACGGATGCGGATGGGAACACGAGGCTTGATGTAGCCGAGGTAGGGCCCTTCCGTATTTGGGTTAAAGATGCCATCGGGGTTGCTAAGGGTAACGGTTGCTGAACCGGCTTCGAACGAGCGGAGCGGGTCATTAGAACCACGTCGAATGTTTACCTCTCGGGCGTATGACGTAACGTCAGTCCACGAATAACTTGACGGGGCCGTTTTCCACGTTTGGCCGAACCCCATTTCTACGATCATCGACGGGTTCAGCATTAGCCAACCTTTATAGGGACGGAACCGTTGCGCTTTTGATACGTCTGAAGGGCCGCCACAACCTCTTGGGCGATCTTGTAACCGTCTGCTCCCATTCCGGCGGTCACGTTGATCGTGACGTTTCCACCCATAGAGCCCAACGCCGAAAGCGGTACGATGGCCTCGGGGCCCGCTTCACCAACACCGACGATGGCCGGGCCGGTTACGATTCCGCCGTCGGCCATCCACCCGGAGAAATCAAGTCCGGGCGGGAGATAGACATGATCGGGCCCAACGATTGCGCCGCCATTCGGCAACGGTCCCATGTTCCAGTTCGGGTACTTTTTCCCGGGGATAAGTTTGTTCGCCTCGGATTCGAGCCATTTTCCGAAGTCTGACCAGTTGATTCCACCAACAGCGGTGTCGTCGATCACCCTTCCAATCGGAGTGACCGGCACCGTTGAACCTGTTCCTCCACCGCCGATGCTTCGGGAAGGGGGCGGTGTGTACCCGCCGGTCACGGGTCGAGTTACCCCGTTAAGAGCGTCAGCAATCTGTTGGGCAACAGCCCGCATCGTTGCTTCAAGGTCCGAGATGGCAGTTTCAAGAGCCTGCTGGTTCGCTCGGGCGTTAGCAAGGTCCGTCGAGGTGGAAGCGAGCACCTGTTGGAAAATGGCATCGACCACCCTGATTTGAGCCTTAAACGCTTGATCGGCGGCGGCGAGGGCCTGATTGTAAAGGGCATCAACGGCGGAACGTTGCCGATTGAAAGCACTTTCAGCATTACTTATGTCGGTATCGAATAGAACCGATGCGGCGATTTCACCGGCCTGCCCGGAGATGGCGGCAATCTCTTGTTGAACCGCCATGAGTTGCCCAAGATCAGCGTCCGACATTCCGAGCAGATGCTTCCCAAGGGCGGTGCCTCCTTGAATACCGGCGGCCACCACTTCGGAAATGATCGAGGGGGGAAAGCCCCGGCTCCGGAGTGAAGCAAGTGTGTCCCGGAAAGTGGTGACCCCCGCAAGCATTTCTCGTGCTTGGGTTAGAACGTTGCCTTCCGTGTTGAAGGTCATCTTCGCCGTAGATTCGGCGGTACTCCGGGCGTAGTCGGCCCGGGCACCTCGAAGCCTGTCGAGTTCCGAACGGAGCGATTCGAGGGCATCCTTCTCACGTCCGAGTTGCGCTTCAAGCGAGTTGTCCTCGACGAGCCCCATCGACTCTTGAAACTCCCGGTAACCTTCCGCCACGTCATCGAGGGCCCCACGAAGGTCGATAAGTTTACCCTCAGCGTTTTCTAGTTGTTCCGTCGGAGAAAACTCACCAATGCCCTTGAAGGTCCGATTAAACTCAGCGTACCGTTTCGTAAGATCAGCAAGACCTTTTTCAAGGTCCTTTACAACGGTCTGTTGCGCCTTCAGACGTTCGTTAAGGCCGCCACTCCCCTTCAACTGATCGGATGCCGCTTGAAGTTGGCGAGACAGGCCAGAAATGAGTTGTAACGCTTGGGGTCCACCCGCCAAGTTATTGACTCCGAGACGGAACGCTTCGTCAATGACGTTGTTTAGAGCATCGGCAATCTGCGGGGCGGTGCCGGAAACGAGACGATCAGCAAAGTCTTTGTCGAATAGTCCAGCGACGAATCCCGAAAGGTCCTTAACCCACCCCTCAACCCAATCGAAGTTAGGGGCGTCCGTCTTGGATGAGCCTCCGCCGCCACCCCGTCCGACCTTGCTAAACGCTTTCCCAATGTCAATCTGTTGGATGCCATCGAGAAGGTCCTTGACGCTTTTTAGTTCACGGAAGATTGAGCCGTAGAACGCCATGTTCCCGGTCCGCCGGGCGGCGGCAAGAGCCCCTTCAAGTTGCTTCACCTGTGCTTGAAGTTGCGAAACATCCATTGTCAGGTAGATGGCGATTCGGGGGTCGATTCCGTCGAGCAGGCCCAGCGATTGAATCAGAGCGTGGGTTTGTTCCCGGGTGTAACCTTGGGCCTCTCCCGCTCGATACATGGATTCCATGAGAAGGCGCATTGTGGGAATGGCCCCGAACATCTTGTCGGTTGCGCCCTTGGTGGCATACTGAAGTTTTAGAAACTCCGACACTTGGTCAGCGAGAGCACTCTCGAACTGAAGGGCGGAAACCTTGCCGTCTGACATCGACTCCACGAATGAGATTGCGGCCTGCTCTCCGGTGGCAAGGGCGTTTGCGAAATCGGCGTTCCCGACGTTGGCGGCCCCGAGCATGGCGAGGCGATACTGTTCGAAGTTTTCGGCGGCACCCGCAAGGGCGTCCGATTGGGAAATGATCGCTTCGGTGGACTCATCGGTGGCCGCCGCACTTTCGGCGTTGATGTCGGCGGAGGCGGATGCCGATTCGGTAGCGAGATTAACCCAATGTTGGTATTTCGCAATCTCCTTGACGTTTTCACGGTATGCGCCGCTGTTGTGATCGAGGGCTTCAGTTTCAAGACGCCACGCATCGAGCAACGCTTGGGCCACAACCGGGGATGATTCAAGCACCTTCTTAAACGCCCGGTCCACGTCCTCGATGTTGCGGGCCGCCCCTTTGCCTCCGATTTCTAAATCGTCACCGAAATCTTCCCAAAGGTGAGACACCTTAAGGGCGTCGTCCTCTGCTTTCACCATTGAACGGAAGGCGTCGGTGATGCCTTCGCCAGCATCGTTAGCGGCAATCGTAAGTTGTTGAAGGGCCCGGGACGATTTGCCTGCGATGTCTTGACTGCTGTTCACCATCGCAAAGACGCCTTCGCTAATGGCGACAGCGCCGGTGGCGATTCCTGCTCCCTTGAACGCCATCCCAAGTTTGGTAACGGATTCGGTGGCGGTGACCATCGAGATTCCGTATTGAGTCAATGCCCGCTTCGCAAGGAGCAATCCGGCTCCGAGAAGGAGTGCCGTCGAGGTCAAGTCCTTCTGCGACTTATCCATCTTATTAAACCCGCCAAGCAACGGGTTAATGACTCCAACGATTTGCTCAACCGCCGGGAGCAGGGCCTCGCCCATGCCCGCCTTCAAGTCGTCGATTTGAGCGGACAGGGTTCGAGATGCGTTAGCGAGGCCGTCGGCAGTACGGGCGAAGTCACCTTGGGCGTCCGAGGTTTGGGCCATGATGACGGCGGAAGCCGCCATGACCTTCTGTTGCGGAGTGAGCGCATCCTTGGTGCTCTTCATGATGCCCATTCGAAGGGCCTCTTGCTTCAAGTATGCCTCGTTAATCATTACGCCGTAGCGTCTGATCGGTTCCGTTTCACCACGGAGAGCCGCACCGATGGCTTGAATAGCATCCTCGGGTCTCGTGTTTCGGAACGAGGCTAGGTCGGAGGCGAGTGTCGAGAACTGGATTGCGAAATCCGAGAGGTCACTCCCGGAAAGCCCTGCCGCCTTGCCAAAGGTAGCAAATGTGTTCGCACCGTCGAGGGCTACCTTGGTCGATTGTCCAATAGAGGTTGAAGCGGTACGGGCGAACGCAATAATGGTGTCCGCACCGTCCTCAAAGATTTCCCGGGTGACGTTCATCGCTTCCCCGAGGTCCGAGGCCCCGGAAACTGCCGACTTCGTGAACTGAATGAGTTTGGTGGTTGCGAATACCGTTGCCAGCGTTCCGGCGAGTCCGCCGAACGCATTGTTCATTCGCCCGGCCTGTTCCTCGCCTTGATCGCCTAACTCTTTAAGCGGACGGTCGGCCTTCTCAATCTCTTTCTTTAGTTCATCACCATCGACAGCACCCGCAACATCTTCCAACTGCTTTGCGGCGTCGTCGGCCTCTTTGCCAAGAGTGTCGAGAGACTTCGCCGCCGAGTCTGTCGCTTTCTTTACTTCGTCGGTGTGGAGGCTCGTGCCGACTTTCGCAACGTTGCCGGAAGTGGTTTCAGCAGTTTCGGAGAGCGACGTTAGCGAGCGTTGAGCGGTGGCAACGCCTTTGGTGAAGCCAGCGGTATCGGCGGAGAGTATCGCCTTAATCTTTCCGACGACTGCTTCGGCCACGGTTCACCTCTTTCGTTTCGCTCGCTGTTGTGCTTGTTCCCTCTCGCTTGCTTCAATCTTGAAGTAGGCAATCCATTCGGCAAGTTCCCGACTGGACATCCTTTCGGATAACTCCCCAACCGTCATTTTCAGTTCCCGGGCAAGTGAGAACATGAAACGACGTTCGGGGTGGGTTATCCCGTGCTCGTCGGGGAATCCAAGGAGGATTTTCCCAACTCGTCCGTCGAACCTTTCAGCACTCCGGAAACCTGAAGGCATCGAGTGGTCACTTTGTCAATGGCCTTAAATGCCTTTTCGGTCAAGACCCAATCCATGTCCTCATCCGTGAACACGGGTTCACCCGTCTCCGGGTCATAGCAACAGTTCACCATGAGGAAGGTCCACATAACTTCCTGCTTCGTGGTGAGGCCGTCGGTGTCGTCAGCGATGAGCGTTTGAAGTGTCGCCCTCTGTTTAGCCGACAACGACCTGATTTCAATGTCCACGTCCCATTCAGCAACGTGGTATTGGACTCGTTCGAGATCGCTCGCCGCTCGAATCTTGTTGATGAGGTTGTTGTTACTGCCGGGCACTTGGGCCACTCCTTTGCGGGTCAGTAGGTGGTTCGGGTGACGCTTCCGGTGACTTGAAGGTCGAGGGAGAACGTTACCACGTCGCCAACCGGGTTCGAGATCGAATAGTTGGTAACGATGACCTCACCCGTGTATTTCACGTTTCCGCCGGTGGAACCTGCGGGGCCATAGATGAACGAGCGGGACGTCGGTTCGGAACCGCCCATGATGTAACCATCGACGGTGGCATCAAAGATTCCGGAAACGGAAATCGTGGCATCCTTTAAACCGACGATGTACGACTTGGCCGAGGAACCGAAAGCGGTCGTCTCCGCCGTCTCGATGGTTTCCGGGAAATCAACCGAGGTCAGAACATTCGAAATGTTCCGGGAAGTACCGGCGGTGTCATCGAGGGCGAAATCGGTGGACTTACCGTGAACGAAAGTGGGCATGGCTTCTCCTTAGAAACGAGCGATTGAAACGTTGAATGTGATTGAACCCGAACTTCCGGCGGTGGAGGCGGTTACCCGCAAATAGCGGGCGACGCTTCCGGTTGCGGCCTTCTGTTCGGACGTGGTGGTTGAAGCGGAAATGGCGGCGAACGTGATGAGGTCTGCCCACGTTGAGTTGTCTGCCGACGCTTGAACCTTGATCGTGGTTGCCCCGCCCGAAATCGAGTTGGCGGTGACGTGAAGATTGGCAACGGCTCCGGAGGACGTGGCCGCCCCGTTATCAACCGAGGACAGGTTGCCGAGGCTCCCGAAGGCGATTGAGGTTCCGGCGGTGAGCATAACGCCGGTGTCGATTCCAAGAATCACGTTGCCATCGTTAAAGGCGCAAGCGATGAAATCAGCGGTCACGCTCACAACATCGGCCACGGGGGAGGACATCGAGTAGTTGGTTTCGTCGGCCCGGGCAACGACAGCCCGATTCCCGATGGTTCCGGCTTCTAAAGCAACCGTAACGATTGGGGTGGTTGCTGAACCGAGAATGGTTGAGAGTTGATCGTCGCTCCCACCGGAGTCTTGCGAATACAGGCCGGAAAGCGAAAGGGTGCCATCTCGAAGGCCGACAAGGTAGGACTTGGCCGATGAGCCGAAGGCGGTCGTTTCGGCGGTTTCAACCGATGAAGCGACGTCGGCGGAGTTGAAGTACCCGGAAAGGTCGTATGCGTTAAGTAGGACCTTTGTGCCCTTGCCGTGAACGAACGTGGGCATTATTCATCCTCTCCGGTGATCGTTTCGGGCTCCGGGTCGGCCTTGGTGCCCTTCTTGCTCTTGGCCTCGACGGGTTCCAAGTAGCCCATGTCCACGAGCCATTCGGCCTTAGTCCCGGGCAGTTCAACGGTTTCACCGGCTTCAAAGCGACGACCAGCAACCTCGATGCCCGAGATTCCATCCTGTCCGCCTGTCACCTTGTAAAGCACCGAACTCTCCCGTCTTAATGGTAGGTCAGAAAAGTTCGGTCACTTCTCGGACACCTACGGCGACCAGCGCACTAGGTCCAAGGATACCCTTCAGGAGCCGGGTCACGTTGTAGGCCGAATGATGAACCGGGTAACGGAGTTCCGGGCTCCGGTCCACGGCGGCAAATACCATTTGGCAAGGCCGGTCAGCGGAACCGCCGTTTGTAACGGGATGGTGTTGCTCGACGTCTCTCCGGGGGCCCCTCGAATCATCGGGGCATCTCAACCCATTTGTTGCCGTAGATGCGCTAAGATCGGCGTTTAGAGCCCAATCCGGGCAACCTAGAAGGAGACGTGATGGCGGAAATCGTTGAACGTTTAAGGTCCCGGCACCTATTCGCCATTGGCAACGGCGTCCCGGAACTTTGTGAGGAAGCGGCCCGAGAGATCGAGGACCTTCGAAAGAAACTGGTTCTGTTTCAGCAGGCTTCGGAATACCTGTCGGGGAATCCCCGCCCCTACGCTTCGGTTGCGGATTGGGATAACGACACCTGATTCACCACGGTCCCTGTTGGGAACGGTTATCGCATTTACAACGGGGGCACCGGATTTGCCAAGGGGCGGTGACCATCTCGGCTAACAGTTTGCCGCAATCCGGGTTGGCGCACCGGACCATGAGCCGGGTCAGGCGTTCGGCCTCAGCGGTTCCCCGAAGTTCGGCATAAGGGTCAAGATTCATAACACTTTCTGAATCTTGAAGTTCTGTGCGAACATGATTCGGTCTTGGGAATCACGCTCCATCGGGAACGGCGATTGAATAGCCGTGATCTTGTAATAGAGCGTCGAGGTCAGCGTCTCGTTTAGCACCGCTTCAAGGGCGTACCAAACGCTTGTTGCTAACGATTGTGCCGTGACGTAGCCGGAGGCTCGGGTTACAACCTGAATCCGTGGTTGCTCGATCACGGGCATCGAGTCGCCGCCCATCGTCCCAACGGCCTGTTCACCACCGTATTGGTAAACGGCAACGCAAGTGTCCGGGGAGTCAGGGAGCCGACCGTAGAACAGATTAGTTCCAAGGGTGAGCGTTGCGATTTCGGAGTCGATTCGAGCACCAACATCTTCGAGCAGGCCCATCTTTATTTGCCCCTTCCAAGGAGCCGGAAATGAACCCGAATACGTTGCGCCATCTTTTCCGGATAGTTAGCGGTTTCCTCCATAAACGGGCGTTCAAGATACTTTGGTCCACGTCCGGTCGAGGGGTCGCTTCCCGGCCCGGTTCCGGACCGTTTGCCGACGACGCTCTTGCCCGGCGGCTTCGGGGGATGCCAAAAGTCGAGCCGTTCATGTTGAACGAGGGCGTAGGGGGTGGCGGTGTCTCCGTAACTAACCTCGCCCTCGATCACCTCGCCTTTTCTCCGAATACCGATGTTCTGCGATGAGCGGAGTGCTCCGGTGTCCTCCGGAACCAGTTGGTCGGCTTCTAGCCCGACATCTGTTGCGGCGGCGGTAATGGCCTGATTAACGGCTTGGCGCATTTGCTCGGGGGCAGAAGAGAATGCCGCAACGATGTCCTCAATTCCCGAAAGGGACACCGACTTTGAACCGGCCATTAGGCGGCCCCTACCGTTAGAACGACCCCCTGTTGCCCAAACTCATCCCGGGCGTAGTCGATGGCGATGATCGGACGAATGTTCCCGTCGGAGAATGTGATTTGGTCGTCGAGGTTCACCGTTAAGGTCGTGGAAGCGATGTAAGCCGTGTATTGAACCGTATTAAAACGCTGTTCAAGGTTTGCGGCTAGGTCCTTTCGGCGGGTCACGTAAGCGGGGAAGGACGTGCCTGCTCCGGCGTAAGCGGCTTCGCCGTAGTTGTTCTGACTCGATTTCGCCTTGACGGTGACCGTCTCGTTCACCATGCCACGGAACTCGGTTGCGAACTGATCGAGAACCGTAGTCACGAGTTTGCCCCCGGGCCGAACCAATGAACGCCTTGGTTAGTGTTTAACCCGCCGCCATCTCGGACGTCTGCGAACTGGCCCGTCCGGAAATACGGTTGAACCATGTCGTTGTCCCCTATGTCAATCTCTTTGTCGGAGTAGGAAAGTCCTCCGGCATAAGGGATTGGGGCGGAATCTCGAAGGGCCTGCGCCTTTAAATCGAGCGACAGTTGCCGGTATTGCTCCGCCTTCTGTGAGTATGAAACCGAGAAATCACCAATCGACTTGTCGGCAAGGCGAGTGAACTTTGCGGCGATGCTCGTTGCGGCATCGTGGGCCGTCGAATACAACTGATCGGTGGACGTCGATGACCCCGTGACTTGAAGGTTTAGCCATGCGATTTCCTCATTGGAAAGAAGTTGGTCGTTAGTGTCGGTGTCTCCGATTAGAAACCGAATCGCATCGTTTGCCGAACTTGCCGGATTGCCGCTGTAACTCCATGTCATCGTTTGCCCCTTTCAAGGACTTCCCCGGTGCGGATGGTTGTGGCACCCGCACCGGCCAAGTGCCGTGTTCGATTAGGGCGAAACCTTCGATCAGGCGACGCAGTTAGAAAAGAAGTAACCGAGTGGAGTGGCGACGGCCTTGAAGTTCCAAGCCGCCTCGATTTCGAGACGGTCGGCCCGCAAGTGGTCCATCCGGAAGCGGGACACCGCCGAAGCGGTCCCAAGTCCACCGGAGACGCCGCTCCAAACGAAGTTGTAACCCGCCGAAACGGTCATTAGACCCGCCGAAGGAGCGACGTAGCAAAGCAGGGCGTCCTTGTCGCCCAGTTGAGCGAAGGTTGCCGATGCGCCTTCCGCCGCCGAGTTGAACACGCCCTTCATCACGAGCACCCGGGGAACATCGACAACCTTGCCGATGAGTTCAGGAGTGATCGAGTCCGCCGAAGTGTACTTGTAGCGGTCCACGATGGTTTCGTGGTTGCGAAGCGTCTTGTAAACGTTGTAGGACAGCACCAAGGTGTTTGGGATGTACCCGGTGTCGGTGAGAACGGTGTTAATGCCGGTCTGAATGTCGTCGATGGGCGTTGAGTTGGCCGCACTCCACAAGGTCGCCGGAGTCGAGTCCGTTCCCCAAATGCCCGTGTTAAAGAAGTTAGAAGCCCAATCACGCTCTTGACGAATCATCATTTGATGAGTCAGAAACTTGGTGGCGTCCATGTCGGGGTCCAATGGGGCGTCCGAGTTGGCACGAACGAGATCACCGATGTCTTTGTGAAGGGCCCACACTTGCGCCGAATAGGTGCCGGTCGAAAGGGCGTAACCCGAACCCGCCGACTCCACACCGTCGGCCCGAACCCTGACTTGGTCCCTGTAGAAATCGTCTTGGCTATAAGTGAAGTAAAGGTCGCTCTGCTTCGCCACGGGGACGGTTGGGAACACCTTTGAGGCAACGAAGTTGTCGGCCTCGTTCATGTAGGCGACCGACAGATTCGTCAGAACGGCGTCGATGTGAACCTGATTGTTGGTGGGTTGCGGCATGGCTTATTTCCTCTCTTGGTCAGGCCGAACGAGCGTTGCTCGGGTTAAAGAACATGGTGGCGGTTTCACCGGCAGAAGCGGCTTCCAACGCCTGTCCGACGACGAAAACCGTGGTATCGGTTCCGGCGGCGATGGCATCGGCTTGGGCGTCGCTCGACGTTCCAATCAGGTTCCCGGCGGCGAGGGTGCCGTCGGCAACCACCTTGGTCACACCGAACACGCACACCTCGGCGGCCTGTCCGCTCGTGGGGGCGTTCTGAAGGACGCCAATCGTCTTGTCGGTAATGGCGGCGGTCACGGTCACCGTGTTGTTGCCGGACATCTTCACGAAATGGTACTGCTTTGCCGAGAGGTCAGCGGAAGCGGTAAACGTTCCAATCTTGATTTGCGGGGCCTCGTAAGCCATTGTCAGATTCCCTTCTCTTGGAGGTAACGGGTGTAAAGATCCATGTTAGAAGTGGCGACCGTGGTGACGGCCTTTGCGAACGAATCAGCCTTGCCGGTGGCAATCAAGTCGTTGGCGAGGGCCTCGATTTGGGCCCAAGCGTCGCCGGAACCCTGCGGCTCGGACACGGTGCCTGCTTCCTTTAAGATGTCAGTCTCGGCAAGGGCGGTGGAGGCGGCGGCAAAGATGGCCTCCACTTGGGCGGCGATCTCCGGCGAAGCCTTGCGGAGAGTAACCAGCGAAGGCGCAAACTCCTTCGGATTAAATCCCGGCAGGTTGGCCCAAGCGTAAGCGGCCTCAACAGCCTTCTCGATTTCACGCTCCGCCTCGATGGCTTCCTTCTGCTTGCGGAGGTCGGCTAGTTCTTTTCGAAGGTCGGTCATCTCCTTGCGAATGTCGGTATCCGAGGCGTCCTTCTCAACTTGCTCGTTCACCGTCTCGGGAATCTCAAGTTCCACGTTCTCTCCTTGGGCCTGTTGATCGGCGGCACTCTTGATTACCAACCAACCTTCGTAGAGGTGGGCAGGGTGGTCCACCCCCGAAGCCTCGTTCACGACGAGTTCAGCGAGTTTGGTCCTTTGTGCCATTGGGGTCAATGCTAACGCTTCCGGAACCGTTTGTCGTTGTAGGTCGCTTTCCGGGTAACAAGATTTCGTCGAGGCGCACGATCAACTCCCACAACTCGGCTTCCTCGGCGGGGCCTCTTGGCGTCACTTTCCGGAGAAAGTCCAGCATGGAACGCATTTCTGCCTTTGTAAGTTGTTTACTCATGACGGCCTCCGGAGTCAGGTTCACCACTTCCAAGACCATCGGTTTCGGAATGTGGAGTACCGAATCTACATGGCCGTCGATTGTCAGGCTTTGCGCTAATGAAATGTGTTTGCGTTTCTGCCCCCTGCCCGGAAAAAGAAGCAGACCGACCGACTGAACTATGTAGGGCTCGTGGTCTCTTTCAAGATCGTCGAGGTCTGTCCACCCGTCGGCGTCGGAATGGGCATCTTTCCAAATGACCTTTACCGGCTTCATGTTTCGTCACTCTCATCCTCATCAAGCGGGTCGAAATCAGCAACCGGGTAATCGTGAACGAGGCCCAACATTGTGAACGCCATTTCCCCGGCTAACTCCGGCTCCATTAAAAAGTGCTTTTGTTCGAACTCGTCTCCGGAAAGGAAGGCCACCGAGATCAGCAACGCCCGCCCGGAACCTTCGTCCGTGATGGTGTGAATCGTGTTGATCGCATAGTGAGTAATGGGACTTACCCACGAAAGATCGAACCATCCTTCATCCATTTAGGAAACGATAATCCTTGCCCCGCCAACGGGCTTCGCCCTCCCTGATCGGCACAAGTTCAAGGTGGAATGGGTTGTCACCTTCTAAGTATTCGACAATGGCGATTCCCTGTTGCCAATCTTCGTAACGGCGGACCGGCCTGCCATCGAGATCGGTTCCGCCTTTAACGGATGGGACTTCGCCCGAAATCTTTGCGAGACAACCCGGGGAGGCGGCGAGAATCGTCCGGGGCCCATCCCAATCTTGGCGAGTGATTTCCGCCCATTCCCGGCGGTGAATGTGCCCGTAGAGGACTGACACCTTCTCACGTCCAAGGTATTTAGAAGCGGTGACACCGCTGGAGTTCACTTTGTCGCCGTGAATGACTTTCAGTTTGTCGTTTATCCAATACATCGAAGCCGGGTATCCGGGGAGGTATTGAATGCCGTACTCATCGAAGCGGCAAAGGAAAGGGACGGACAGCACCGGGAATGATTCGGGAATCATTCCCCGCCGAAGTCCAAAGGCGGCGGCGGCATTTGCGGCGATCATCCGGGGGAGTCGTTCCTCGTGGTTACCCGCAATCCAAACGATCTTTGCTTCGGGAGCGGCGGCCCGCATTTGGGCGCAAAGAAGTGTGGCCCTGTCGATTGAAGCCTGCGTTGTCCGTTGAAACGGGGCCGTAGTCAAATACTTGGTGGAGAACTCGGGGAAGTCAAGGTTGTCGCCCACGAGCACGATGACGTCGGGGGAAGCGTCTTTGACGAGAGCGAGGGCAACTTCAATCGCCTGTTCGTCGTGAGTGCTTTCAAGGGTGTCGTCGGCTTCACGAAAGTATCCGATTTGGCAATCGGGGAGGACCACCGCCGTTTTCCAATCGGTGTCCCTTCGAGGCTTAATCTTTGCGGGCGGCAATTTGACGGTTGGGCCCGCTCGGACAGGTTCCCAAATCGGGCCTTCCTCCCATGTTGGGGCTAGTTGGATTGCGGCAAGATCGTGAACCTCTGCTTCGCCTTCATCGTTCTTAATCAGCGATTGGTAAAGGGAGACACGCCGGATTCGGCCTACCTCATCGACGGAAATGCCGTTCCGGTCGAGTAGGTCCGCAATGCGGTTCAGCACTTCTTTCTTTACTGCCGGGGGTTGGTTTCGGTCGAGATTGTCCCGGAGGCTCATTCAGGACACCGACATTCCCGGCGGACGTGGCGACGAATGGTAGTCACCCCAAGGACGTGCCCCTCTGATTTCAGGGCCTCCGCAATCCAAGTGCTCGTGAAGCGGTTACCCGGTTGGTCCCGGCTTGAACGGACCATTTCGATTGCCTCCTTTAATGCGGCGGCGTCCTCGGGTTCAAGGGTCTTGAATAGCAGAAAGACCGAACAAGTGTGCGGGCGTCTGTCCGGGTCGAGCCTATTTAATGATTCTTTGAGCGGCATGGTCCCTCCGATAAGGGACCTTACCAAACCCACGTTTCTTTGTAGCAAAGTGCCTGCTAACGCACCTATTTTGCGGCTATCGCCTGACATCGAGACTAAAGACTTGACACGCTCGTTTTCGGGCCCTATGATTAGGGCATGACAAACACACCGACCGAATACCGAGATTGGTCTTTCTGACATGGGATTCGATCTGATTGGGCTCGCTCCCCGGTCCGAACAGGGCGAATACTTCCGGAATAATGCGTGGTATTGGCGGCCCCTTTGGGCCTACTGCTCCGGGCAACACCCTGACCTTCTGCCACCGAATCCGGAGCGAGGACAATTCAACGATGGGTTCGAAGTGCCGGAGGACTTAGCGGATGCGCTAAGTGCCGCTCTATTTGCCGACTTAGAGGATGGGACCGTTAAGCGGGCCATAGAGTCGTTCCGGGTCGAACAGGCCGCCTTGCCGCAAATCAGGTGCCAATGGTGCGAAGGTAGCGGCATCCGCACCGACGACATCGGCCAACAACGGGGGTTTCCAACGATGGAACTCCCGGAGGTCGAGGCCATTTCCCTCGGGCGAACCCACGGGACTTGTAACGTTTGCCGGGGACTCGGATGGAACCTGCCGCCCTTGGCGGAATACGACTTCGACGCCGACAATGTTCGCCGGTTTGCGGAGTTCGCAAGAGAGTCCGGCGGATTTGACATTTGGTAAGTGCCTGCTCACGAACCTATTTCCGATTTATTGGCAGAAACCTCGACTAAAGACTTGACAGGGGCCGCCCCGTAAGGTATGGTTCTCTCGTGGTACCGATCACCACACCGACCACGGCCAAGGCCGTAGAAAGGACGTCCGAAATGGACTTCACCACCATCCCACCCGGTTGCCTCACCGAAGGCACCGAAACGCCGAAAGGCGTGATCGAAGCGGTGAGCCTCACGGCTTACATGATCGAAGGGCGTTGGTACCCCTTCGCCGCAATCCACGGAAGGCCGAAGCCGGTCACGCCGCTGGCCGTCCCTGCCGAATGGCTCGAAGCCGTCGAGCCCCTGCGGGCCGAGATGAACGAGGCCAACCGCCGCAACATCGAGGCCATGCTCAACCGGGGCGGCAAGTGACCGGGCTCAACCGGGCCGAATGGTCCGGGTATTCGTGGATGATGGTCACCACGTTGGCCGAACTCGGGTACAACGCCACCAACATCCGGCGACTGCTCGACCACGCCGACCGGAACAACAACCACCCCGATTGGTCCGAAGCGACCAACGATGAAATCGCCGCACACTTCACCGAACTCGACAAGGAGGTTCCTCGATGATCGACATGAAAGAACGGACCCGGTGGCCCAAGGTGTACCAAGGCCCGACCGGAGATTTCCTTTGCCTCGATCACCTCGAAGGCGCACCGAACGAGGCAACCACGTCGATCATCCCGCCGAAGGAGATTCGGGTGAACGGCGAAACGTGGGTGCTCGTGCCCCCGCATTACATTGCCCAGTATGAAGCCCTTGGAATAAAGCAGTTATGCGAGACGTGCGAACAGAAGGAGGTCACTCGATGAGCAACATGACAGAACGGCGGTTAAGGGCCTCACAACGGGCACGGGAACGGAGAGCGTCCGCCGAACGTTATGATCTTCGGATGCCAAACAAGACGACCTTCATCCGCCGCCGAATCGTGGTTGGCCTCTTGGCCGGGCTCGGGGTCGTGGCCCTGTCCCGTCTGGACATCCCCCAAGACCAAGAGGAAATCACATTCGAGTGTTGCCACTCCGAAGATCAGCAACCCGAGGTTCGAACCGTCCCAATGCTCACCCCGGAGCAACAGGCGGACCGGGAAGCGGCACTTCGAGCGGAGGCCGCCGCCGAAACTTCCACAACCGCCGCACCGACAACCAAAGTCCCGGTGACAATCACCCTGCCGCCGTTAGTGCTCCCCGAGGGAACGCCATGCGCCGAATGGGCCCCTCTCGCTCGGCAAGTCGGTTGGGCGGACGGGGACATCCCCCAACTACTCCGAATCCTTTGGAAAGAGTCCCGATGCCAACCCGGGGCATGGAATGGGGCCGACGCCGGACTAACCCAAATCAACCAAATCCATTCTGAGTGGCTCGCTCAACTCGGATTGTCTCACCCGGACGCCATGTTTGAACCGGCTAATAATCTATGGTTCGCCCTCCAACTTTTCGAAGGCCGTGAGAAGGCAGGAAAGTGCGGTTGGAAACCGTGGTCGATCTCATGCGATTCCTAATCGCCGCCTATCTTTCTCTCACCCTGCTTGTATTGTGGGCATCGAGGGAACACCGACCGTGAACAGATGTCTGCTAACATTCCAAATCTCGGGCCCCGCCTTGGTCGGTGTGCGGGCTCGAAAGTCGCCCGGGGCGGACCATTCGAGGCCGTCCCGGGCGCACCCTCTCCACAAATAAACCACGACATCGAAAGGAAACCATGTCGTCCTTAACCACCGACCGTGATTGGCTTTACCGGGCCGCCTGCCAAGGGCTCGATACCAACCTATTCTTTCCGGAGAAAGGGATGGTTGCGAAAGAGGTCAAAGAGGTTTGCGAACGATGCCCGGTCCATTCGGACTGTTTAGAATACGCCCTGTCCATTCCTCAGTCTCAGGATTTGACCGGGGTGTTTGCGGGGACGTCGGCCCGGCAACGCCGAAAGATGCGCCTCGATCAGCAGGATGCCGCCGCAACGTCGCCAACGATTCTGATTTGGGACGCCGAAGCCGGTAAATACCGGAGCGTCAGAGCCTAAGCAGGCAAACTGCTCCGAGCCCGGTCAAGGGTGTTAATCAACCCGGTCATCGGAGTTGAGTTTAAACGTGACGTGGCATTATCTAAGTGTCGGCGGGCCGATTGGAAATCTCCCGCCCGGGCAGAATCGGCGGCATCTTTTACGTCGGCCTTAAACTCTTTCATCTCGGAACGCTCGAAGTCACCCTTCGAGGAATAGTCCTTGATGTTCTGCTTATAATCGGAAACTGCGGATTCGATGTCATCGGCGGCTTTCGCACCAACCGCTCCGCCTGTTCCCGGGCCGGGTGCTCCACCGCCACGACCGGAAGTGTATTGGTTGCCCCGGAACGGATGGCCGGCAAAATCGCCCTTCTCGACGTTGCCAAAGCGATTCAGCACCGGAGAGCGATGACCCGGAGCAGAGGCGGAAAGGGAGATGTGTTGGTTCCCTCGAAACGGATGGCCGGGCGAATCGCCCTTCTCGACGTGAGCATGGTTCAGAATCATTAGGCAGTCCTTTCAATCGGTAGATCGGCTTCAACACGGCGAGCAGAGCCGCCAATCGAGTAACCCCGCAACTGGCCCGACTTCACCATGTCCCACGCCCACGGTTTCCAAATGACGCCGAGGAACGGAGTGTTCGCCGGAAACTGGAACTTGGTAACGCCCTGATTCGGAACGGTCAGAGAGGCTTCAAGCGGGAAAGGGAGGGTCAGCAGTTCAACCATTTCTCCGGCGGCCTTTTCGGAATGTTGAAGGTAGATCGTTCGATCACCTTTGCGGACCCATTCCCACATTGCCTTTTGGAGCGTTGCGGGGTCGGTGAACTCGCCATGAGCATCTTCACGGTCCGGGACGTAGGCCGGTCCAAGTGTGTACCGATGTTCGGCGGCCTTCGCAATCATGCCGGATTCAAGGTTTGAAAGCATCTCCACCTTTTCGGCGGTGTCGAACAGGTATGGGGTTGCGAGTTCGTGAACCACCTCCAGTTCGTCGGAGATCAAGTCGTGAACGTCCTTGACAAGCGGAGTCACCGGAACCGTATGGGCGGCATCATGCCATTCGATTAGGGCCTGCTTTAAAGCGGGGGTCAGCGTCATTGAAGCGAACGATTCGATTTGGGCAAGTCGTTCAAGTGCTTTATCACGTTCGAAATAGCATCCGAACGAGCGGCCCGTCTCCGAGCGAACACAGTATTGGCCATCTTGCTCGATAATCTCCCGACGAACACGCCGAGCCCGATCATCGTTGCTAACGCTAAGAGGCTTGTACGCCGCACCGCTTTCAACATCCTGCTTATCTCCTTCATCGGGGAGCATAGCGGACGGCTTCCCGGCGGAATAGAGCATCGTTGCGGCCCGGTCAAGGAGCGCAAGAACCTTCGGGGCCATCGCTCGGGCCTCCGGGATGGCAAGGAGCCCAAGGTACGCTTGTGAAAGGCAGGCTACCGGGTTGTAACCGCCCATCTCGCTCCCCTTGGCGTAGCCGTATCGCATTCCCTTGTCGGCTTCGATCAGCACCGTTTGAAGCCCATGGACCAGTTCCATAATGGCATCGGCCATTTCGGAGTTCCCCATCCGGACGAACGCTTGGTAGGCGTCAAGCATTTCATCGAGCGGGTCGATTTCACCGTCGCCTTCGCCGTACCCTTCGCCCGCAAACATCGGGGACATCTCCCCTGCCGAATCTGCTTTCAGCACCGGAGGGACGTCCTCCGCATCGGGGAAAGTAAACGCTTCGGCAGAGAAATCCTCGCCATCTTTACGCTTCATCGCCGCTTTCCGATCATGGTCAAAGAGCCTCCATTAGAACAACATTAGCAAGACGCTGGCCTTTCGTAACGTATCTTCACCTATTGGGAGAAATCTCAAATAACGCCTTGACAAAGGCCGCTCGGTAAGGTATGATTAAGGCATGACAAAGACACCGACCATCACCCGGCAAGGTTAGCGAAGAGAAATGAGCATTCGACTGACGAAGCAACGCCTACACATCATCATTGATGCGTTGGCGCTTTACGAAACACTCATCGACGACGGCGAGGGTTCCGTTTGGAACACCGATGCCGAGGCCCGTCGTATCGAGCGTGATCGAGAACAGGCGTTCTTATGGGCGCATCAGGAACTAGCCAAGAGGAAGGACAAGCGATGAGCCTTCGCCCCACCGGAAACAAGCAAGTCGATGACACCCTTCGGGGGGTCGTCCGGACCCTGAAAACCCTCCCGCAAGGGGAGGCCGAAGCGACCGAGGAAGGACAGTCCAATGCCTAATACCAAGACCCCTGCCGCATGGTACTCAGATGCGAACAGCATCAACAGAGTTGAGAACGGCACAAATCTTGCCGCCGATTTCATCGACAAGATTCCGTGCGAAGTGTTCAAGGCGCGGGGATGGGGTCGCCTCCAAGGCGAATACTGGGGTATCAAGATGCCCAGTTACGAAAGCGACACCTATGTTCAACAAATCGCCGGGTGCTACGGCGGCTTCAAGACGAAGCGTGAAGCACTTCAGCACGTCGAAGCGTTCCGTGCCGAACTTGTCGAAACCATGGTCATCAACGATGCGGGCCACCTTCTGACTTCCTATGACTCGAAGTTCGTCCGTGACGTTTGTGAAGTTGTCGATCCTACACATGAGTTGCTCTTCGGATGGGAGCCGACTTGATCGAGCGAGGCAACCAAGCGGTGTTCAACGCTCGAAGAGGGCGCAAATGAGAACCGACCAACAGAAAGGCAGAAAAATGGCAAAGCGTTACAAGTTTGTCCCGGCGGGAATCGACAGGTTCGACCGTCGCCCGCACCACCCGGCCCCGGGAACCGTGGTAACACTCACCCCCAAGGGGGACCGAAACATCATCGGGTGCCCGCCGCAAGGAACGATGGGGCACGTCTTTATCTCCGACGCCGAAACGGGCCGGTTCATCGGGCTCGTCGCCAAAGTCAGTTTGAAGCCGGTCGAATGACAACCCCGGTGATCGAGAAGCAGGGCCGGTGGTTGCTCGTTCCGGTGCTCGATGAGGAAACGGGGCAGGCGTTTCAATGGGATGTCCACGTCGATTGCGGGTCCGATTGGACCGCCTTGGAGCCCGTCGCCACCGGGGGCACCGTCAAGGATGCCCGGATTGCCCTCTCCCTTGCCCTAAGAGAGGCTCGACAACTCCGGAGGGATGAGAGGGCCCTACGGTTAAAGTCGGGCGATTTGACGCCCTCGGATTTCTGCGGTTGTGAAGCCTGCCGCCTTTGGTGGCGGACGCTCCCCCGCTAATCAGTCCTTCGACGACAGGGGGTGCCCGTCCGGAAGCAGGTCTTGATCGAAGGCCGTCCTCGGGAACCGTCCCGTTCGAACCGCCGTCATGAACGCATTAACCCTGCCGTAGGCCCATTGTTCGGCGGACGTAACCGTTGGGCGGACCGAACCGGGATTAGTCCGGTATGCGCCGATTCCACGGGCGAACACGGCTTCTAACATTCGGCGGTTCACCCGTTTCGAAGCGGTGCTCCCGTACTTCTCGTTGTGCTCCGCCACCAGCGTTGAAAGACGACGGCCAACGGCGGCGGAAACCTCTTTCTCGATTCTGTCCTCGATGTTTGGAATCACTCGAAGTTCGGAAACGTTGCGAACGACCTTTCGGTCCGTCTCGATCAGCGTGTCCCCGTCTCGGGCGAACACTTGAATCGTTGCGGCGGGGTCCACCCGGGAACCGTCCCGTGTCTCTTGACCAACCTTCACGGTCCCGGACGTCTCAATAGCGGTGACGATTCCGGTGGCATACTGGGTTGAATCGGGTGGCTTCGGAACGGCGTACTGAACAGATGTCCCAACGGCGACCCTCTTGCCGTCGGCCTTCGAAAGTTCTCCGGACTCGATCAGCGAATCACGCTTCTGTTCGGCCCAACGCATAGCCCGTTCCCGGTTGTCGCCGAGGTCCCCGCCCCAAAGGAGCCATGCCACTTGTCCGGCGGTTGGGCGTTCGCTCTTTCCCCGGAGGAAGGCGTTGGCGTCCTCGTTCCGGAGGTCGGAGGCGTGGCGGGCGAACCATGCGGCCATCCGCATTACCTTGTCCGGGGTGACAGACCCGGCGGCCATCGAACGGGCCTCACGGACCGTTTTAGGGCGTAATCCGGCCCCGGCGTATTCAAGGAGATCAAGGCCCCGGCGGGCGTTAGCGGCGACGTAATCAGGAACGGCGACCATCGTTCTGCTCCTTTCGCAACGCTTCTAGTTCCTCATCGGTGAACATCGAGGGGCCCCGCAGAACTTTGCCGTCCGCAATCACGTCATCGTAAGGGTGTTCGAATCGTTCGGTGTCGGGTTCCGGTTTCATGGTCACAAGATTATCCCACGGAGGCGGAGCACCCGTTCGAGCAGGGGGCGGATTGCTTGGAACTCAAGTTCGCTCCATTGGTAACCGTCCCGCAGACTGGACTTCAGAATCGACGCTTTCATAGCCGGGTTGCCTGTCACTTCGGCGGTCCATTGGGCGAATAGCCGGGCGAACGCCTCATGCGGGGACGTGGCGTATTCAATCCAATCCCGGGCGGCTTTAGGGGATGAAAAAACGTTGTCGGCGGTGGTGATGAGTCTGCGGAGGCCGTCGGTGTCTTTAACGGCGTCGATCAGTTCAACGACGGCCTCCGCTAGTTCCTGCCCTTGTTCGTTTACAAGGTCTTGCGCCATTCCCCTTTTAATGAAGTCGGCGGTCGGGTCGTCCAGCACTTTCATCGCTTCGTAAAGGTCGGTCGTAACCATTTGCCTTCCGCCCGGTTTGTAATCGAGGCGGTGGCCGAACTCGTGAGCAAAAGAGGTTTGGAACTCCCCCATGGTTCCACCCTCTCTTATGTTCACCTTAATCTCGTTCCAAGGGTCATTAAAGACTTTGCCGCCCGACGTTGAAGTGCCGTTGTATGCGAACGTGCCGCCGAGCGTTTTCGTTGGCCGGAGGCCAACCTTTACCTCGGTTACGTCGAGAGTGGAATCCGGAACGATGACCCGCTCGTTTAAGCCGTCCGCAACCTCTTGAATGGCAACGATTCGTTCATCGAGCACCGCCGTCGTGCTTCCGGGAGTCGGCGGCTTTGTGGGCCGGTTTGGAAGGCGGAGGGAGTCGGCAACCGTTCGGCTTTGGTCGGGGATGGCCTCCGGGCGTCCATTCAACGCCGGAGCCGGTGCGGGAGAGGGTGCCGTTGGAACTGAAGGGGTAAGCGGCGTGTTCGCCATGTCATCAAACTCGGGTCTTAGGCCACGTCCGCCGGGATTCAAGCGGAACGGGTCCCCCTCGACCCCGGAGCCGGAAACGGAAGGCACTTGGTACGCCTCAACATTCGGAACGACGTTAAACGAGCACCGGCAGTTTGGATGAGCGGGTGGAGTCATAAGCCCGTTATCGAACGGCTCTTTGATCGGGGCGAGTTGCCCATTCAGCGGGACACAAATGGGGCAGACATCGAGCGATGAGGTTTGCCAACGCTTGCGGGCGGTTTCCGGGAGCAGTCCTCCGTCTTGGGCGTTTCGGAACGTGGCGAGACGGCCTTCGTTGTTGGCTCGGAGTATTTCGGTGCGGGCGATCGTTCGGGAGCGGGCCCGGCGAAGTTTGTCGGCATACTTGGCGGTTTCCTGCTCGACTCGTTCAACGATCTTTTCAGCAGACACGCCTCGCCCGGCGAGTTCGGTGGCAAGGCTCGTGCCCCTGTTGATAACCGCCTGTTCGTAACGGGAGGTCAGGCCGTTCATGTTAGTCCCGAAAAGGCGGGCGAACTCTTGGGCCGCCGGGTTGCTCGGAGACGTTTCCCGGAGGGCATCGAACAGGGTGCGGGCTGTTGCCTGCGGCGAATTCTGAAAGGTGTAAGCGTCGGTCACGAGTTCCCGCATGATTTCCCGTTGGGAGTCGGTCATGTTGGTGATCAGTTCCCCGGCCCGGGTGCGGGCGTAGGCGGACGCTTGGAGGTTTCGGCGGTCAAATCGGAACCCCATGAGGGCGACTTCGGAGGGGGTCGGGGTTGTCGCTTTGCCTACGGCGGAGTAGGCCCGGGAAAGGAGCCGGGCCAGTTCGTCCTCGGCCTGTCGTTGTGAACGGATGAACTGTTGTTGAAGGACATCCTCGATCAGCGGACGGAACTGTTGGGCGGTGGCGGTCGCTTCCCGGGTTGCCTGTTGAAGTCCGTCGGCGGCGAACATCTGTTCGATGTTCGAAGGCATCGCTTCGAACAAGAGTTGAAGCACGTCGGTCATCGACGTCTCGGCTTCCGACAGTTCGTCGCCGGGCTTTCTGAACGCCTGTTGGCCGCTTGTCCGTTTGAAAAGGGGCAGGCGCCCCCATCCGGTGCGCTTCCCGACTTGAACGGTACCCACCGTTACACCGCTTCTGCGTTGCCTGCCGGAAATCCTGCGATGCTTCGAAGGTACGCTTCGAGATTTTCGTCGGGGAACAGGGGAGCACCCGCTTGGGCGAGGCTCGTGATGAAGCCGCCGATTTGGGCGAGGTCGATGTTCTTTGGCGTTGAATAGGTGAGGGATGGCGATAGTCGTTCGTTCACCCCGTTGAGGCGCATGAGTCGAGGAATGCCATGCTGGTTAAACACTTCAGCGATTTCGGAAAGGTACGCCTCGATGCTTCGAACGAACAGGTCGATCTTCGAGACGGAGAGGGCCTGCGTTCCAATGCGTTCGTGACCAAGGAGCAGAAAGTCCGCAAGGACGGTCATGGAAATGCGTTGGTCGTAGCGGCTAACGATGGCGTCCGTGTCGAACTGGCGGCTTCCTCCGGAGGACAACAGTTTGAGATCGAACGCCGGGTTGCCGGTGTCAGGGTCGTAAGCAAGGGGGAACACGACGCCCTCTTGCTCATCCCGCTTAATGTTGCGAACGATCTGCTTGATGGCATCGAGGGCGGCCCGCTCTTGGGCGGTGGCAGAGTTCGAAAGGAGTTGCGGGGGAACGAGCGCAACCGGGAGCCCGGCGAGGTCACGCTCGATGCCGATGGCTTCAATCTCTTGGATGCGCCGTTTATAATACCACGGTACGAAAGCGTTGCGGAGGACAGAACGACCCTGCGGGTTATTCATCTTGGACGTGGTGCGGAAAAGGAGACACTTCTCGATTGGAAGGTAGACATTGCCTTTGCGGGAGTTGTAAGGGTCCATTTGGTAGGCCCCTTGGATACCGCCGGAGGGGTCGAGGTTCCAGCGTTGAATCGTGTCTTGGGAACGCACGGGCAGTTTCCGCCATCCGATGCGCCCGTCTTGGTATTTCGAGCGGGTGCGGGTGTCGTTTGTGAAGCCCTGTCGCCGCTTGTAAACGATTTCGTGAAGGGAGAAGCCGTACACAAGGAACGACAGGATTGCGGAAAGCGTGTCGTCCCACGATGAACTCATGTCGGAAATACATTCCGAAATGAACTCGGCCTCTTTAACAGCGGCGGGGTCGTTAGCATCGGCAGGCTCGACGGACCAATCGACGGCCCGAATAATCATTTCGATGCTCGAAAGCATTGCTCCGATCACCGGGTCGTTGTCGGCCATTTCCCGGTAGTTGGCAAACGCCTGCTTCCCTTGGAGTTGCCGGAGGAAGTCGTCCCGGATAATGCCGCCGCTTTGCTGTAGGCCGGAGGACCCGACTTCCATGAAGTCGGTTGAACTGGCTTTCGCCTTTACAACGGGAGAATCGGGTTCCACGGTCGGAATGTTAGCGCATTAGAAACCGCTAACCCTGTTGCTCGTTAGAATCGAAAGCGGATCGGAACAGGATGGCCCTCGATGACCCGAAGGCGGTCGTTTGCGGGCCCAAGGTCGGGCGTGGGGTGGAGAGGACGGTACCCGGGGTTTCGTCGCTCTTGCGGGCAACGACGTGGTAATGCTCGAACGTTCGGAGGAACGCCTCCACGTCCGGTTTCCAAGCCTCGTGAATGACGGTCAGGTTTGGGCGGGCCCCAACACGGAACTCCATTGTGAATCCGGTGACGGTGTTGGGGTCGATGCCAAGAGCCCGGAGCACGTCGGCCCCGAAGCGTTCGGACCACATTGGTTCCGGAACAGGTTTCTGCTTTCGACGGCGGAGGCGCATGGCCTAACCTTAGCCGGTTCAGCAGGCGGCTTCGGCTCTCTCTTGGTCGCAAAGGGCTTCGGAGTGTGCGACGTTGAGGTAACAGAGGTCGCAACCGAGCCGGTTATGTCTAACGCCGGGCGTTGTGTCGTCGGGGCCCGTGGCCCATTCGCAATAGGTGTCGCCGGAGACTCCTTGGTATTCCCGGCGAACCCATCCGGTGCCCTTCCGGTATCCGGCCATTAGAACCCTGCTCCGCTCTTGGAACGGGCGGGGCCCATTGGCTCGACGATCATGCCGCCATCTTTCGGGAACAGGTAGGCCACGGTTTGGGCGGCCTCGCTGTTGTAAACCTCGTATTCCTCGGTTCCGTCGGAGTGGAGCCACGCCCGGACGATTCGCCAATCCCTTTCGGCGGTGGCTTCCACTAAGGCCAAGTCATCTTCGAAGATTGAGATGTCTTTGACGTTTCGGTTGTTCGGGTCGGGGCGGAGCCGGGTGGCGGCAAGGGCCTTGGTGATGGCGGCGACTCGGCGGGTTGCCCGGTCTGCCGCCAGCGTGTCCCCGGTTCGGGCGTGTTCGTACCGGCCCAACAGGGCAAGGTCAGTATTAAGGCCGTCCAGTTCTCGGAGGACCCGGGTGATCGAGGCGGTCACTTGGCCACCTCCTTTGCTTCGAGGTTGCCGTACTCGTCGGCCATGACATCGCAGATGTCGGCGGCCCAAAGGATTTCCTGATTCATCCGGGCCGTCTCCGGGAACCACATGATTTGGACCGCCCGTTCGAAACTGGCGGTCCACCTGTTGAACCTGTTGGCACGTCGCTTGGAGAGGGCCCGAAGGACGTCCCTCGTGTTGGCGATGAACCGGGCACTTGGTCCCGCATGATGCTGAAGCGTTCGGTCATCGGTTGCCGGGTCGTAGATTCCGGCCATGACCCACTTTGCGGGCAGGGTTTCGGTTGCCCATTCGAGTCGCCAAAGGACCTTTTGGTCGGGGTGCTTGACGATCTTGTGGAGTGCGCTAACGTTGCTCATGGCGGTCCTTTCGGTGGTCGGTGTGTTTGCCATGCCCTAATCATAGGGCGGCCAATGCCGGGTGTCAAGTCTTTATTCGGGATTTCTTTCGATAAATCTAAAGTTTATGTCTGAGCAGGGAGTTCACGGGGACACTTTCTTTGCGGGCCTCCGTAAATGGCCTCGACGATAGACGTACCCTTCACCATACATTCGAGCCCGGTACGCCCGTTGGTATTCCCGGTGCCCGTCTCGACAGGGTTGGCAACGGCACCCGCTCGAATACCGATTGTGGGCTCCGTGGATGAGACTCCGCCGGGTCATCGCTTACGTCCAACAGAATCCGGAATCGCAACCGTCTGCCCCGATTTCCGATTGAAAAAGCATTTCGCCCGCAGTAGCAATCACGTCGGACAATCGTTGCCCCGTTTGAGAACCCTTACGGGTGAGGAAAACTTGGCGATGGCCACGGCTGGCTTTTCGGGCTTGAACGGCATCCTCGATCTCTTGGGCCCTTTGAAACAGGGCAGGGTCATCACGCCTTAACTCTTGCCAAACTAACTCGGAGTGAAACGGACAGAAAAAGCACGATGACTTCGGCGGAACCGGCAAGCCGCCTTCCCTAATAACCCGTTCGCAGTCGGTCCTATTCATGCCAAGTGTCAGTAACGGGTATTCACGGATTTCAACCGCTCCGTCCTTGCCCCGGCCTGCTCGCTCGATCTCATCGGTGGAAATACCTAGTAAAACGGTTGCCTTTTCGGATTTTGTGGCCCCCTGTTCCTTTAACCACCGATGAATGGTCTTTATCTTAAAATCGGCGGTACAAGATCGACTTAAAGGATTTCCCGCTTCACCGAAAAATGGGATAATGTCACGTTCTTTCTCGACGATTTCCCGGACAATGGTAGTACGTTCCCCATTTCTCACCGGGTGAATCTCGTGAACCGGGAACCCGTGCGCCGCCGCATAAGGAATAGCAATCTCTCGGACGTATCGGAGGGTTGTTGGGTGTTCGGCGTCGTCACCGACATTAGAAAACACGGCGGCATCGGCCTGTATTCGCCCCGTAACAGCGAGAACAATCAGGGCCGTGGATTGAACACCCCCCCGTATGAAATGACTCTCATGTTTGCTCCCTCAAACTAGATTGTAGGAAAAGACACGCTAGGGGTTTCGTGGCCGTCAATCTCGAACATTCCAATAGGTCGAGGTTGCGAACCCTGTCAAGATGAGCAAGAGGATGAGTTGCCGCATGGCGGAAGTTTAGCAATCCGGGCTCGATGAGGACGTAGCCGTACATTCGGCGCATTGGGTTCTATTTCGCCGCCTGAGGCCCGCAATCAACGGCGGGATGTCAGACACCGGGATTTGGAACCATGCCCCGCATTTCGGGCATCGACGTCGAACGTGCGAAGGCGGGAACCATTCTGTCATTCCTCGCCCCCTTCAACATATTCGGCCATAACGTAGAAGCGAACGCTGTCGTAACTGCTGTGCCGCCCCTCCGGGTCCGGGTCGGTGCTTAAAATGATGTCGTACACCCGTTGGATGTCACCGGAAAGCGTCACGTCAATCACACCTTCCATGTTCCGGATGGTTTCTAACGTCTCGGCGTACAACTTGGAAGCGCATTTGTGGGCGACGTGAGGCGTAACGTGCCGGTGGCCGCAATAGAGACTTGTTCGGACGTCCCCGAAATAGGCCCGGGCCTTGTAGACCGGCCCTTTGATTATCGTGTTGTGGGTTCGCTCCACAATCACGGCGAGGGTTTCCGGTGTCGGAGCCGGAACGGCGGGGTATTGGTCGAATCTCATGTCAGGCTCCTTGTATCCGGTCATGAGGGGATAAGCCTCTTAAGTTCGGACTTTATCCGACGAGCCGTTTCGCCTCGCCAAGTATTGGCATTGGCGAGGAAATACATGACCACGACACGGGCCCTATCCGACCCGTAGTCATCGTTAATGCTATCCAAGCAGGACATGGCTTCTAAGTAGGGAACCGCACCGCAGTACGGATTACTCCAATCATCCCAAATCTCACCGGCGATAACGTAGATGGGACGGTGTTCCTCCGCTTTGCGGATTGTGGTCATTCGGCCATCCATTCGATGATGTTGCGCCCCGGGACTAGGTGACGGCTTCCGGCGTGGTCGGTGTTGCCATGCTCAAATCATACGGGGGCCGACGGTCGATGTCCAGCGAGTATTTAGGATTTCTTGCGATACCCGAAAACTTTATGAAGGAGCAGGGGTTTCCCGGTCAATCATTTGACTCATCGAGCGGCCACCGAACCTCTTGACGGCTACCGGAATGTTGTTCTGAACGATGCCGATGCGGACCGATGGGGCGACGGCGGCGAGAAGGTCGTTCACCTCTTGGTTGTAATACCCGGCCTGTTCAAGAGCCTGCTCGGTGGGGAATACGTCGGCGTGTCGTTCCGTGTCCCGGTTAATGAGGGCATCCTGTTTGCCGCCGAGGGAGAAGATCGGGCGGAAGTTTGCGGGGGCTCCGGGGAGGGCCCGGCGAACCATCTCAACCTCCTTAGTGTAGGCGTAGAACAGGACTTCGGGGCGGGTGCGGGCGATCTCGAACCAGCGGTTCAAGTAGTCCCGGGTAAAGAAGTCGCCGGAGTCGTGGATTCGAACCGCTCGGCCCCCGTTCGCAACCCATCCGGCAACCCATCGGTCGGCAGGGTCGTGGTCAAGGTCGTGCGGCTTGAACGTCGGGTCCATTCGGCGGTGACTGATCTCGTGAACCATTTGCTCTTGCCAAGCGTCGGGGTGGATTAGGACGTATTCGAGATTCCAAACGTGGCGGTCGATGACGTTCCGAAAGCGGTAGGTGCCGAAGCGGGCGTAACAGACTCGGGCGCATGGCCCGGCGTTGGGACAGCAGTTGAAGCGGGTTCCGTCGGAGAGGGTCGTTATGAACGCTGGGAGCGTCCAACCAAACACTCCGGCCTTCCGGAGTTCGCTGTTCTGCGTTAGAAGCCTGTCGGGGGCGAACGGGTGCTTTGTGAACATGGCCTGATCGTAACCCCTCGAACTTGACACTTGTGTCAAATCCGCCAAGGGGATGTCTGTTCCAACGATGACGGGATGACAATGGGGGCGGCCTGTTTGGTCAGCATCAGTTCGGTTAGGGCCCAAACGAGGGCGTCGAGACGATCAGGGGAGTCCGCCGGAGGAACCCAAGAGGCCAACTGTTCCTCTAACTCTCGGAAGATGCCACAATGGGTTATCCGGTTCTGTTCGTAAAGAGAAACGATAGGTTCGGCCCGCAACGCTTTGCCTCTCATGGCGTGAACCTCACGGATTCGGACGGTGGAGTCCACGGTGCGAATAGTCGTTGCGATCATGTCGCCACCCTGATTCGTCTCAACGACAATGGCATCCGCTTTCCAACGGTGGTAGGCGGCGACCGCTTTTGCGGCCCAATCGAGCGGGGAAGCCTTCAGCGAACAATCTTCTAGGACGTAACCCTTGTCCCCGTACTTTCCGGCGACGACGATGCCAGTCTCGTTCGAAGTCTCTTTGGCGGTTGAAGCGGGGTCGATGGCGACAACGATACGGTTCAGTTCGGCGGGTACGTCTCCCCTATTGCGGGTTGCCATTTCGTAAGTCCACAATGCGCCTTCGACGTCCTCCAAGAGTTCGCCCTCTAGTTCCTGTCGTCCGATTCGGGTGCCTTCGTAACGGCGGCGCAACTGCTCGATCAAGAATGGGGGCAGGTTTGCGGCGTTGTCGTAGGTTCGGCCTCGGGTGAGGTGAACAGTCTGCCCATCGACAAGGCCCATAAGCAGGCGCATGAACGGGACTGGGGCCGGAGTCCCGGTTACAACGATTCGGGGGCTTCCCAAACGGAGGGCCGGTTGAATGATGTCCCAAAGGGCGAGCCCATACCGAAACGAGGCGGGTTCGTCGAGCCAAGCCCCGTGAAACTGGGGGCCTCGGAGACGGTCCGGGGAAGTCGCCGGAAACACTTTCGCCCGGGACCCGTTGCGAAGGGTGACTTCGGTGGTTGTCCGGTTGTAAGAGCGCACCCCTTGATCGAGAACGCTTAAAAGGCCGGACTCCCCTTCAACGCAGACGTCTCGGCCATCTCCAAACGTTGGGGCAACGATGGCCCAACGGGTCATCGGTCGAGTAACCATCTCGTTCGCAAGCCATTCGGCGGCGGTGCGGGTCTTTCCGAATCCACGTCCGGCCACTAGAAGCCACAAATACCATTCCCCGGGGGGAGGCATCTGTTCCGGACGGCCAACGATTTGCCATCGAACACGGCCCTGAATCTCGACCGGCAACGCCGCTAACTGTTTGGCGGCCTGCTCTTTAGACAGGGCGGCGGGCATCGGTCACGACTTCAACGATTCGGCAATCTCGATAATGCTCTTGGCAACCGCTTCGGGGTCGTTAATCGAAACTTCCGCTTGGACCCGATCAGGGGCGTACAAGCCGAGATACTTCGCCCGGGCGTCGAGAATCCGAAGCACCGTGTTGATCTTGCCGGTGTCCCCCTTTCGAGCCTCCGCCCACACCCCTTGAAGGAGCCGTTCAAGCCGAGACAGTTCCTCCGCCAACAGGTCCTTCGCCGGAGCCTCCACCAGTTCAGCAAGTGCTTCCTGAACGTCCCGATGAGCATGAGCCCGCCCCGAATACTTCAACCGCTCCGCAATCTGTTCGTATGTCAAACCCATCGCCCGGAGTTCAAGAGCCTGCGCCCGGCGTTGGGCCACCTCAACCTGCTTCGGTGTCGCCATGTCGGTTCTCCTTGTGTTCTGTAAACGAGGTTAGCAAATGGCTGGGGTGAGAGGTTTCGAATCCCTCTTTACGGGTTCAAAGTCCGTTGTCCTGCCAGTTGAACGACACCCCAAGGGTTATTTGGTGAGTGCCTGTTGGCAGAGTTCGAGGAGGCGGACGGCGGGTTGGGCTCCGAGTGCTTCTTTGACGATGTTTGCTTCGTCGTTGGTGAAGGTGAGGTTGAGCCGGTAGATGGCCCGCTCTTTCTGAATCTGCTCTCGTTCCTCTTGGGTCCGGGCTTCTGCGATTCGCTTCTCTTGGACTCGGGCGGCTTCGATAGCGGCGGGGGTAAGGGCGTCTTGTTGGGTTCCTCCGGTGACGGCGGAGATTTCGCCTTTCTCTTGGAATACGGCGGCCTGCGGTTCCCATGCTTGGGTGAAAGCGGCGGCGGCCAAGGCTTCGGGGGCAGGGATGTCCTCCAACAGACGGTTTAACTCGTCGTCAGTTAGTCGGAGGGAATCTTGGGCCCAATCGAGTGCGCCGAGACGTTCAAGGTCACGAAGGACCTCGGTTGCGAGTTCGATGTCTTCGGAGCCTCGGGCTCGGTTGTGGCGGAGGGTGGCGATTCGGGCCTGCTCCAAGGTCATTGGGACGACAGCAAGGGGTACTTCGGTGAAGCCAAGATGGTTTGCGGCCCGCCAACGGTGTTCACCATCGACAATCGTGAACGGGTAGGTCTTGGCCTCATCCGGGTCGGCGGTTCGAACGGCAACGATGGGTTGAGTGAAACCGTCCTCGGAGATTGAGCGAAGCAACAGGTCGAAGTCGGCGTCGGATTGCCGGTTCGGGTTGTAACTGTTCGGTTTGATCGCCGTGACTGGGGCGTAAACGATTTCCAGTTTTTCGAGGGCCTGATTCTTCTTGGCGATGACCGCCTTACCCTTGTTGTTTGCCATGGTTCTCTCCTTGTTCGTGTTGGGTCTAGTGGTTGGAAGGGGGGTTAGGAAAGTGTTCGTATTCGGGCTCTTGGAAGGTGAGGGACACCCGGGCCGATGAACGTTTCGGGCTTACAATGGAGCGGCTTCGTTGATGGTCCACGAGGGAAGGGACGTGGAGAAAGTATTTACGTCGTTGGACACGGAACATTTCCCTCATCATTGAATCATCTTCGGTGTCGGGATGAGCCTCGAAATAGGGGGCCCAAGCCGGGGACCAAAAGAACTCGATGATGTCCTTCGAGACACCTGCCGGGAGATAGAAGCATTGGTTCATAAGGTAGGTCGAGCCAAGGCAATACCGGGAACCGACCGTGAGATCATCTTTCCTCATTGAAAAGAACTGGATTACGTCATCGGGGCGGTCTGCGATTACTTTCTCGACTTTGGCCACAAAGTCCTTGGTCAGGATGATGTCGTCTTGAAGCCGGATTACGGGGTCATTACCGGCCATTTGGCAGGCTCTTAGAAAGGTGTCGATCAGCGATCTTTTCTCATCCCAACAGATTTCTAAGTTTGGAATGTGATGCTGAAGGTACTCGACGGTCGGAGTCCTCTCCGGAACGGCGGTAACGATCACCCTAGTCATTGAGCCACCTCCCACTCTTTGCCACGTCTGTCCTTTGGCGGTTAATGACGTAGTTGTCCGACGGGTCGAAGTCCTGTTCCCAATCGGGGAGCAACCACTTCGGCATTATCCAATAGGTGTATCCGTCGGGGGAGTCGAGATACTTCCAAACCTGCTTCGATTTGTAGAAAGGCCGGATGACCCCGAAGTCCCGTGAGGCAAGACGTACACGGTGCCAAACAGCGAGCCCGTTCGGAATGGATTTGCTCATTAGGTACTCGTGCGGTGGGTCATACGTCATGGTGGCCCGGAACGTTAGGCGTGACAGTTCAGCAAAGAGGTCATCGAGCGGGTCGGTCATCGTTTCACCATGTTGGGGAACCGCCCCACGTCCCGGACCCGGGACGAAAGAACTCGGGTTCGACGTAGGACAACATTCCGCCTGTTGCGGCGGCAAACGGGTCCCCAAGGTACATTGTCTCGGCGGCCTTTTTCCATGAGCCAATCACGGCGTGGCATTGGTAGCACTTGTTCGCTTGCGGGAATGGGGTTGAAGCGTGACGGGAGTGCTGAGCCAACACCGTCTTAATGACCTTCTCGGCCCGTTCCGCAATCCATTCCGGAGCCTCGTGGACACACTCCCGCCAAAACGTTTGCTCCCACGATTCGCCCAACATCCGGCGAGGGGTCACCGCCCGGCGGCCAAACTGGGCCACGGTTCGAACACCCGGGAGGCGTTGCTCCAACTTGTCGAACCATTGTGGCCACGCTGTTCGGGCAATAGCGAGGTTCGAAGCCCCGTGGATGTTCATGGTCGGCGGGCCGATTCGCAACTGTCCGGGTTTAACCCCGTGACGGTGGAGAACGTCATAGGCCGAGTTGTAATCCCATTGGTTTTCGAGGATGGCCTTCCAAACGTCGCCATCCTCCCAATCGTAAATAGGACGGATGCGGCGCACCCCGTACTTCTGCGGCTTTGTAATGTGCCCCTTAGAGGCAAATAGGCCACGTCTCCGGGAGAACGATTCCGAAATGCGGAGTCCGATCACCGTAAACAGTTCCTTACCTTCGGCGGGTGGGAAGCGGTTCGGTGTTACCATCGAGTCAATGTTCTTTTCGGGGATTTCGTAGGCGATGCCCGGCGGTTGTCGAAGCCAGTCGGAGGGGTCGAGCAACGGGTCGAATACCCAAAAGTACGGTTGGCGACGGTTGAAGCAGTTGATGACAGGTTGCCGGGCGTAAATCCAATGAAAGTCGATCTCGGGTCGAGCGGCGATACGTTCGGCGTATTCGTAAGAGCCGGGGAACATCACTTCCTCGTCCCTCATGATCACTTCGACGGGCAGGCGGTTGGTGATCGTGGCCGCAATCACGGCGAGTTCAACACACACTCCGGAATCTTTGCCGGTTGAGAACGAGACAACGACCCGATGTCCGTGTTCATACACTTCTACAAGCCGGTTAATGGCCTCGTTAAATACGTCTGTTCCAAGGTCCCGGCGGCGGGTCGGTGCGTTCACGGTTTCCTTCCAATGACTACGGCGTGGTAATGATAACGGGCCGGGATGAACCTTGTCGCCCGCATGAGTCGAGAAATCACCTTTTCGGGGAGGACCCTGCTCAACCAGTCGGGAACCGCATTACAACCGATTAGCCGGACCCCTTGGAAACCTGCCAGTTTCATGGCCTCTTTCATGGCCTTAGCCGTACAAGCGGCGTTGTAATCGTCGGTCACGTTGCCGGTAGCCCCCGGAGCCCGAAATCGTCGGAGCGGAAGATTTCCGTGGAGGAGGGCATACCCGTTTTCGGTCAGGATTTCGAAGGCCATGTTGTAAACGGCTTGATCGTGGAAGGCGTGGAGGGCCCAAAGAGCAGTTACGGTTTCAGCAGAACCGAGATAGGTGGAGTGTTCAACGACCCGCTTGCGGCCTTCAAGAGTGTTTAAGTCGGCCTCAACTTGGGAAACGTGGCCCGGTTCAATGCGGGACGATGACGATACAAGGTCCGACATCATTTGTGAGGATTGATCGACGGCAACGTAAATGAACGGTTCGCAAAGGTGTTTTATGAGTCCAGTCCCGGCACCAAGATCAACGACAACCGCCGATCTTGCGAACGGGCGAAAGATGGACTTGATTACCTTGTCCTCGGACCGCCCAATCTTCGTATCATAAAAGGCGTTATAGGTTTCCGCTACTTGCTTCCCGTATCCGTTCACCATTCTGTTCCTCCCAAACGGCTATTGCCCACCTTACAACGTCCGAGAGGGTGACGCTTTCAAAGGCGGCCACCCGGTTGAGAATGTCACGGTCGATTTGTGAAACACGGACGGCGATTACAACCGTTTGTTCCGGGTTAATGCCACGCCTTTTCATGTTGGGCCTCCGGTTTGCCAACGGTGGCCGCACTCCGGGCATCGGTGAGTGAACGGGGTCGGTTCAGCAAAGTCCGGTGGCACTCGATTAGCGGAGCGAAGCAAAGCGTCGATGTCGTCCCCGTCGTAACCTGTTCCATCGAGGTTTCCTGTTAGGGCCATGTCTTTCAGCAAATCGCCTAACGTTTCGATGTCGTAGGTGGCGAGGTCCGACGTCCGATTATCCGCTAAAAGGATACGTTTGGCCGTGGAGTCGTCGCAATCAACCCAATAGACGGGAACACTCTTAAATCCGAGAAGCCGAGCGGCTTCAAGCCGATGGTTTCCGGCGAGAACATGACCGGTCGAGCGTTGCGCTACAACAGTTCCAAACCATCCGTTCATTTGGATACTTTCCGCAATCGCCCCAATGTCACCCTCTCGTGGGTTAAAGGGGTGTCGGGTTAGATCACCAACGTTTACGTCCTCGATCATTCTGCGTTTCTCCGGTCGGTAATGTACCGTTCTATTGTGGACCGAATAGATTATGAGTTACCGGAGCCTCCTCCGCCGATAGGCCCGTGGATAACCGAAGCGGTCTGCTCGGGAATGGACATTTCTCTGTTTTTTCCGCCTTCAGGGCACCGGCCAATCGAGGCTTTGGAAGCCTGCTCCCGGTGTCCGGTCCGTCAAGAGTGTCTCGATTATGCCATTGACAATAATCAACATTGGGGCGTTTGGGGCGGCCTAACGGAACGTCAGCGATTCAGTTACAAACGGAAGCGACGATTATTCCGGGACTTAATCGAGTTCGGTAACACGGTGCTCATCCGTTTCGACAATCCTTAAAGCGGAGAAGCAGGGGTCCCCTTCGGCATCGACCTGTTCAAACTCGTCGGGGAAAAGTCCGGTTCCATGAGTGAGACAGAACGATTTAACCCATCCCCGACTAGCCCTAGTTAAAGCCACGCTTCACGTTCTGCCGTTTCGGAATCGAGGGGCCGGTCATTCACGAACGGTAGGTGTAGAAGTCTTCGGTGATCTTGGTCATTCGAACTCGCTTGTCCACCTTCACCAAGTCACCGATGAAACTGCGGGCGTGGTCGAGGGTGCGGAATGCCCAAACGCCAATCGGACGGTTGGTGGCGATCTCATCGTTCTGAACGGTGTGGTTGGCCTGAACGAGCCATCCTCCGCCGGGCTTTCCGGTCTTTCGGACTTCGAAAATCATCGTGTTACTCCTTGTCGGTGTCGGTCGGTTGAGACGACAGTTAGAACCCTATCACCGTTAAAGCGGGTCATCCACACATTATGGGAATCTTTCCATTCAATGAGGGAGCCGGGTTGAACCCGGGAATGGTATTGGCGGAGCAGGGGGATGACTTTCTCGATGAACTGTTGAAATGTTAGGTGGGACTCGAACCCGCCGATTGTGCCGTCGTCGAGCAGTAGCGGTTCAAGCCCGGCGTTTTTAAAGTCGTCGAGCACCTTTGGGAAATCCGTTTCCCCTTGGAGCCGGTAAAGTCGGAACCGTTGGCGGGTAATCATTTGATACGTCCCGCAAGAGTCAAATCAGCACGAACGGCATTTACTAAACCCCGTGTTTCGATGTCCGGCAGTTGAACCCGGCCCATGATTTCGAGCAACATGGCGACGGTTTCCGTCAGTTCCTTGATTTCAGCATGAGCAAGGTCGAGTTCTTTCTCCCGAAGCCGGAGCAGGTTCCCGGTGTCCCACGTTTCCGAATGGGACTCATCGAGCGGGTTAGAAGTTTGGGGCATTGTGGATTTCCTTTATGAGTTTGATTGTGGCGTTTCGACTTTTCGGATGTTCGTGGCCGAGAACGCAAAGGTGGTTGAGGAAGTGTTGCCAAGCCTCCCGGAGTGGCTTGTATTTCGGTCCCTTAGCCGTGGCGATGACGTTGGAGTGTGCTAGGCGGATGGCCCCAAGGATGCCCTCGTTGGCATAAGTTTGGTGGAGATCGAGGGAGTCCACGAAGATCGTTCCGGCAGGCAACTTTGCCCGGACTGCTTCAATCCACCAAAAGAACCCGGCTTCCGGGTTGATGGGGTGAAACACCGGGTCGTCCGTTATCACGGTTTGGGGAGTCTCGTTGCTCGTTGGCGGGACGGGCAGGCTAACAGGGGGCCTGGTTGAGAAACCCCGTGGCGGCGGCACCATTCACCAACCGTTGCCCCGCACGATGGACAGGGCACCGAATCGGGCGACGTTGCGGGGTGCCTCATGCCGCCGAACCTTTTTCGACAGTTTCGGACTTCGGAGAATCGTTGTCAAACCTTGGGCCCATCTTTACCTCGTGGTAGTTTGATACGAGACAGAATGTTTCCAAACTGAGCCAATCGGAGAGATGGACCATGTTCATCGTAAGGTCTTGGTAGACCTTCGAAAGTCGGTGTCGGTCGTAGGCGTCTTCGGGGCCCTGCCGGTCACGCTCATCGCCAATCAGTTTCAGCAGTTTGGCCGTGTCGAGAGCAAGCCGGGCGGTTTCCTCGGCATTAACTCGACAAGTCTGAAGCCTTTCGGCATTGGTCGGTGGTCGGTTTATCATGGTTTTCCTTTCATTATCGGGAGGGGGTGCCGCTCCGGGGTATTGGGGGTGGTCCCGGAGCGGCGAACGGTTCGGCGTAGGCAACGGTGTTGGCTGTGCCGAAGATGAGTCGGTCGGTCATGTTCTAAGTATGCCTTAAAGATTGCCCATAGTCAAGGTCTATCCGGAAGATTTCTAAATAAATCATGAATCGGATGCTTTGGCCCCGCTATCCGGAGGCAAAGCCCTTCGGAACCGATGACTTCGGGGGCCATGAAAACGAGCCCGATGAGGTGCTTCGGTAAATCGTTCGGAATGACCCCGGCATCAACGATTCCGTCGATGGCGGCCTTCACCGTCGGGAAACAGGCGGCGACGTCGGGCATCGAGCGGCGATCTTTCCGGAACGGTTGAGCGATCACCACTATTCGGTCGAGCGGCGGAATCCCTGCTTTGCGGGCGAAATAATAAAAGCGGGTGCGGCAGGCTTTAACTTCGGCGGCTCGTTTGTAATGATGCCAAGTCCTTTCGGCGTTTGCGGTCCACGGTTTCGTCGGGTCGAACAGGCTCCAAAGATCAGTTGTCATAGTTCGACCTTAGAAGCCCGATCTCTTTAGCCGCCGCCGGATGTTGGTGAATCCAGTCGTGACAGGCTCGGCACACCGCCAAGGCATTGTCAGGGTCGAGGATGCTTCCGCCTCGGGCCCGGGTGAGCGGTTCGTGAACATCGACCGGCGTGATTTGGCAACGGTGCTCCGGGTTGTTGGAGACGATCAGCAAACCGGCTTCGCATCGGAGTCGCCGTTCCATAATGTCTTTCACAAAGGCACTTCGCAAACGTTGTTCTTTAGCCCGCTTTGCGGACTGCTTTCGAATCGGTGTCCGGCGGAGGGGGGTCGAGGAACGTTTTAGCGGTGAACGTTTCATGAGCGGCATCGGCAGGGGTGGGCCCGTTCGTATCCGTCTTTGCCCACTTTGATGAGCCACCCGTCCCGGCAACCGTTCTTTCCGCAGGGCTCCCATTTAGGAATCGACTGTTGAATCTCTTTGGCCCGGTGTTGAACTCTTAGGTCCCGGAAGCGTTCGATGTTAGCGGAGTCCCGGAGAATGAGGGTGAGGTCGTTGTAGATTGTTCCCCGCTCGTTTTCCCCGTTGTGAAACGGTGAGTGTTTCCACCCTTCGACGGCCTCGATCACCTCACGGACCGGGTAGGTCTTCAGGGCATCGACAATCTTTCGCCGTCGTTTGTCGTCGAGTCTCGTGCGCCCCGGGTCTTTGCCGGTTGCCGCTACCCATGCCTCGAACACTTTCACCACTTCGCTCTTGGTAGGTGGGTCTAGGTCAATGGTTATCGTTTGGGCCGCATCCTTGCGGCTACCGGTGGCCGTACCGTTGCGGCTAGGGGTAGCCGTATCGTTGCGGCTACCCTCATCTTTGCGGCCCGCCGGAGAAATGCGGAGCACCCGGTACAGGTTTGTGATGTTTCGCACGTTCCCGGTCTGCCCGGTGCGAATACGTCTCTCGATGAGCAGACACTTAGCCGCAACGAGTTCGGCGGCCCAACGATCAACGCTGTCGGTGGAGCATCGGAGCCTTGTGGCGAGGGTCTGACGGCTTGGAAAGGCGGTGCCGTCGTTCCAATCGGCGTACCGGGAAAGGACGGCGTAGAGGCGGAACGCCCCTGTTGAGACATCGAGGTCAATGACCCATTCGGGAATCAGGGCAAATGGCCCGATGTCGCTTGTAACGGTGATGTCGGCGTTCATAGTGATCGATTTGGCCCGTGATACCGTTGGGCCATGAACAGCCCCCCTCCCTGTTCATCGGTGTTAGTGGTGGCGGCGGAGTCCGCCACCCTACACCGTCATTCGCTAAGTGTCTCGACACCCGGGAAAGCATCCTTAAGGTGATCGAGGGCTTGTTCAACGAGAGTCAGATTCTCCACCACGAGAGTCAGATTGTCCACCACCTCAATTTCCTTGCCGTCTGCGGGTTCCAAAGGTGCCGGGGTGACCGTAGGAGCCTTAGCCTCGGGTTCGACGATCTCGGCGTCAATCACGGTGTCGTCTTGGTCAATCTGCTGAAGGATGGCTTCGAGTGCCGACAGCGAAAGAGGGTTGGTCCCTCGATCTCCCCAATAGCGTCGGGCTTTGTCCTTGTCCCCTTCGCAAGCCTCGATCAGTAACCGCTTCGCTTCGGCGGACCGAATGAGAGGGTCATCGAGGGGGTCATCGTCAGAAGGGACTTCGACAGACATCGTTTCGCCGCCTAGTTCCTCGGGGACGTATCCGGCCCCTAGCACCACGTCGGGGAACAGTACCCGGCAGAGGCTTGAAACGGCCCGCCATTGGAGCATGGCCGATTCGTACTGCTTCCAGTTGTTCTTTCCAAGCAGGTTAGCGGCTTTGGCGTCGTCGGTGGAGAACGTGGCGGTGTGTTCGTCCCCGGTGTCCTTTCGGATACCTTGCGCCACCGCCACCCGTTTGCCGGGCCGGTCGGGAATCTCGACGATGGAAAGCATAACCGAGTGCCCTGCTTTTCGCACGAGTCCGAGCATCGCTTCGGGCCGCAACGAGGCTGTTCCTTCGATGACGTGATAGTTCCGAAGGCTTGTCATCACGTCCCACCCGAAAGCGAGCCCGGCGAGGCCGGAGGCCACAATGTCGGCGGACCGATTTTGGTAGGCCCTTGGGATGATTCGAGATTGGGCGAGAATGTCCGCTTGGCGGAGGATGTCGTCGAACGTCAGGTTCGGGGCGTTTGACACGGGCACGAGACTCACAACCCCACCGCCTTGCTCGTCTTGATCGCCCGCTTCCAAACGGTCGAAGCGTATTCGTCGGCGGTTATGCCGAACTTTTTAAGGTCAGTCCAACGAGGTTCAAGCCGGAAGCAGGTCTTGAACAGGCGCACCCTCATCTCGAAGGGGTCCACCATTTCACCCGTAGCCGGGTCGAGTCTCACCTTCGGGTCGTTAGCGGCCCGCTCGACAGCGGAAATAAGTTCGTCACGCTTGACGTCGGAATGTGTTGCTCGATTCGACACCTCGACAACGAGCATCCCTTCCATTCCCTCGATTGTGACCTGCTTTAACCCCTTGTCCTGAATGACCCGAGCGTTCATGTCATCCGCAAGATTCAGCAGGTCGGCCAGTCTCTTGCGCCGTTCCCCAAGAGCCGCACAAATGGCGATTCGGTCCTCGGCCTCCATGTCCTCGATTGTCTGTTCGAGCCATGAAAGGCGTTCGTCGAACTGCGCTATCCATTTGGAAGCGAGTTCTCTGTTGTCTTGTTTCATGTTTCCCTTTCCTTGTTAGAGACTTTGCCAAATGGTCAGGCGTTGCCCGTGACCATGTTCGTTGTCCCGTTTGCTGATTCGGGTCCGGTCGGTCGCCCGGATGAGTCCCTTTCGAGCAAACGAGTTGAGACGGGAGCCGATTCCTTTGGTGACCGGAAACTCCTTAGGGAGTCGGGCCCAAACATCGTCGGTGGTGAACTCGGGGCAGAACTTCGCACAGTCTCGAATCGCTTGGTCCACCTGTTGAACCTGATCGTCGGTCCACTTGCGGGCGGCCTTCTCGCTCCCGGCCATCCCCCGTTCGAAGGGGGTCGGTTCGGGAGGGTCAAACAGGGTCGGTTGGTTCATGCCGTCTCCTTCATACTCGGCGGGTGTGGCAAAGTTGTTTGCGGCGTCGGCAGAACCTCCGGGCCGATGTCGAGCCCGAGATCAGCAAACGCTTTGCGGAGTCCGTCAGCCGTGTCGTCGCCCAACACGATTCGCACGAGACAGGCGTAGCGGCCCCGGAAAGCGGCGTTGTGCTTGTCGGTGGCCCTCCCGTACCCGTGAGCGATTTCGTGAAGCACGAGCCACGTTTGGGCCATGCCGCCAATCTTGATTTCTCGCCGGTCCCAACAGCAGTAGGCGGTTCCGAACCCCTTGCTTCGGGTGACGGTGTAGTCAGGGAGAAACCGTTTGGTGATCTCGTTGGCGTGTTCGACTGTCACTTGCCGCCGGGCCTCATGTTCGAGCGGGAGGTTTCGCCAATAGACGGCCTCCGCTTCGTAAGTCTTGTTGGCCCATCGGCGGCGGTGCGGGCTTCGACTCATTCGGCCACGTCCGACCAACGATTGTCGATGACGTGGGGGTAAGAGATGAAGCACGACGCCCCGTAACAGGCTTCGGACAGTTCGTCGGCGTAGATGTCGGTCAGGGTGCCCTTGTTCCACTCTTTCCCGGCCCGACGAAACAGGCGTTCCACGGTGTAAAGGTCCGGGCAGGCGTTGTAGGTTACCCGAACGGTGTAGCCCTTCCCGACGGGGAGTTCGAGCACGTTCTCCGAAACGGCCACCCGCCTCCCGCCGGAGACGGCCAACAGGGTCATTCTCCCGATCTGTTCGCTCATGGTGTTGAGGATTGCTGTATTCATGGCAGGGGTCCTTTCGGTAGTCGGTGTGTTTGCCATACCTTAATCATAGGGGAGAGAAACGGCGGTGTCAAGTCTTTATTTGAGAAATCAGCAAACATTTCTGAAATACGTCTGTTAGCAGGCGTTTCATTTCGAGAAACCTCCCGCTATCGGCCATTTCGGGAAATAAAGACTTGACAGGCCGGAAACCATCGACTATGATTGGGGTATGGCAATCACACCGACCGACAGAAAGGGAGCCATGACCACAACCACCTACCGGAGAAAGCAGATTCCTCCGCCGAATCTGCCGCACCGGGCAACCGCCGTTCTCGACGGCAAGGACATCGAACGAGATTCCTTGATCGCCGTGGACAACGAGCCCGGCCTTTGGAAGTTCCGCTATGTCTACGAGCCCGACGGGGCAATCGTCGTGTTCGGCGGACTGCCGGGCCGGGAACACATCCGGAGTTTCCGCCCGCACCGGTGCCACCCGGCTAAGACCCGGAAGCCTCGGAAGCAGATGACGGAGGAACAGCGTGAAGCCGCCGCAATCCGGATGGCCCACGCCCGCCGATTCCTAGACCGAAAGGAGGTATGAGGTGAAAGTCCAAGTGACCTTTAACCGATCACCCCGTTACCGGGCTCTCGACATCCTCGCCCGAATCGGGAGCCGAGAATGGTTCCGGTATGGCGGCGGCCTTTGGGCCGGGTATGACCCGAAGGAGAAGGGGATTCACCACTTCGAGACGTCGGCCCGGCTCGCCCGGTACCTCATTACGGGCAACGCCTCCAAATGAGGATGCTCCACCACGCCGGACAGACTTCGGGTGCCCGTTCAGGTGTTGCCGGGCCCTACGGCCCGGAAGGGACCGCCGACGGTAAAGCGGGATGCTCCGCCGTCGAGAGGAACGGCGTTAGCGGGCGGAAGCGTGGTGATCTCAGCCCCCCGCCCAAAGGAAACGGTCGATCTCCCCGGCTAGTCGTTCGTAATCGGTCCGGATTGGCTTGTATTTGCCCCAAGGAGCCCCGCAAACCCAACAGCCCTCCCCGAGTGCCCCGGCATCCCAAAGGACATCGCATTGGGCACAATAGGCATTAGGCCACGAAGGGCCCCTTCTCGTGGTTTTCGACGTGGCTAAAGATTCGGTCATCGAGATTGTCTACCTTGGCCTCCAACTTGTCCACCTTCGAATCTACATTTCCAACAAGGGTTCGAGTTTCCTCCAAGACCGTGAGCGAGGCTTGATGTTGGCTAGTGTTTCTCCGGTCAAGCCGGTTCAGGAACCACATAACGGGCCCGCCGATTACCGCAACGGCAATAGCAACCCACCACGGGTCCATTACGCACCCTTTGTCCCGTTAAACGCTTCGTCGATTTCGGCTTTGGTGATCTTTCCGTCGTCGGCGTAGGCGGAAGCAAGTTTCTGAATCACTTGGGCGGCGGCGGTAATGCCAGCGAGGACCGCCGCCTTCCAAACGGGGATGCCGCCGAGAATGGAGGCCCCGCCGATAATGGCCATCGAGGAATAGGCGAACACGGCTCCGATTCGCAATGAGAGAGTTCTAAACATTGTCATTCTCCGGGAAAACATAGGAAAGGGCGTGGAGCACGACGGCGGCCCCGGACATCCAAAGGCCCCAAGTGCGGGTTTGGCCGGAGAGGGTGATGAGAACAATGCCCGTTCCCGCAAGCGTCCACGCTTGATCGGAAAAATACTTTACAAGTTTCAACCCTGCCCCTTTCTCCTAATGCCCGTTACGCCGGACATCGTGGAAAGAGTCGCCGCAACCGCAATAAGTGTACGCCGTTCGGCCACCGTGACGTTGGAGCCCGCCGCAACGTAGTCGTCAAATCCGCCACCAAAGACGTTCACCTCAGATTCGAACTCTCGTTTCTCATCTTCCGAAGCGTCGAGCGGCGGAGCGGTCGGGGTGGCGAGGTCAGGCCCCGACGAATCACTTATGGTTTCGAAGTCGTCCGGAGCGGCGGCGAAGGTGGTTTCGGAACCGTTGGAAAGTGTGGAAGTCGTTTCCGAGGTCGTCGGGCTCAACGTCGATGTCGTCATCGTTGTCGTGGCAGGCACATTCGGAATGAGGGCAATAGTAGAAAGCGTCGTCGTCGGGTTCGTGGATTCGGCCCATGTCGTCGTTACCCCTGTTGTCTCCGGTACAAGCGTAGTTGAAGGGTCGGTCGTTGGAATGGAGCCCACCGTTTCAGCAACCGTCGTTGCCGGGGAGTCGGTGCTCGTGGGATTCTCCGGTTCGGTCGGGGCAACCTCGGCAACGGTTGTGGTGATCTCGATGACGGTGGTTGATGTTTCCGGTTCCGGGACGGTGGAAACGGGTGGGACGTATTCGGTCCCGGAAAGGACGAATCCGGTGCCGGTCGTGTTGCCGTAACGGGTAAACCGAAGGGTGTAGGTCCCGGCGGGCGGGGTCAAATGGAGTTTGGCCCCAACGCAGTTTTCAGCAGAATGATTGCCGTCATCATCGAAAGCGACGGTTCCGCCAGTCTGATCGAGCAGAAAGAGCATCGGGTCAAGCCCGTATTGGGAACAGGGCCGATTGCTATTGAACTCGACGTGGAGCAAAGTATTGCCATCGAGCCCAATGACGTAATCAACCGCCGGTTGCTCGTTGGTGATGTCGATGAGTTCCGGGAGGGCCCGAGCCGGGCTACTCATCCAAGCGAGTATTAGAAACCCAACAAAGATGACCCGGGAGAAGCGGCGGAGCGTCCTTCGAATGTTCAGGCGGGGAACATGACGGACCAAGTTTGCTTCCCCACGATTCCGTCAGCGGGTCCCGCCGAAGGATTAGCGGCCTGCCACTTCACCACGGCGGCTTTCGTCACCGGACCAAACTTGCCGTCCGCCGTGAGGCCAAGGACTGCTTGAACGAGTTTTACGGCGTCTCCACTCGACCCGACTTTTAGAGCCTTGCCGGGATAGTTAAACTTCATAGGGCCGGGATTCGGGGCCGGAGCGGGCTTCGGTGCCGGAGCGGGAGCAGGGACAACCGCACCCGGCTTGATCGTGCCGTTAGCAATCTCCCGAAACACCCGGTCGTAATAGCCGGGGTCATTAGCGTAGGTTGGCGCAATCTCAATGTGCCACCAGTCGCCACCCGGGGTTCCGATGCTCGGCTTGTCGTAAATCTTCCAAGCGGCCCGGTCACAACGCCACCCTCGACCGTAAGGCATTAGGTAATAGTCGTGAAGTTCCTCGATCAGCAAAGGTTCGGCGTAGGCCACGAGGAAGTCGAGAACGGCCTTTGCCTTTTCATAATCCCCGAAACCTTTGTAACCGTTCTTTCGCCAAGAGACGTCGGCGGCTCGGCCTGTCCCGTGAACGCTCGGCTTCTCGGAGCCTCTCATGTTGCGAACATTCCAAGTGCCGTTGTTCCACACGCCATTCCCGAAACGGGCGGAAAGGAGTTGAACGAACTTTTCGGTGCCTGCTCGACGGCCCGAAGCGTTGCCGTCCCAACCCGTGTATTTACGTCCCATGAGTGGCCACCTTATCAAACCGGGTGGCCTTCGTAATGGAGGCTAACGGTAACCGTAGACTCGAATCGAACCACCTGTAACTGTTCCGGTGTCCACTCCGAGCACAAAGCCGTTGTAAGAGACTGCTACACGGTGTTCGCCGTTGAAGTTGCCGTATTCGTTACTGGACTGATACGCCCCGTTGGTGATCTTTGTGTAAGTGGCACCAAATGGATTGTAAAGCGTAGCCTGAGCGTGGGTTAGTTGGCCGCCGAGCGCACCGCCCATCCAACTCCAACGGGTCTCGTTATTGCGGGGCGAACCTAGAACTGTTGACGAACCGACGTTGCCGTAAACTAGGAAGCCGTAATAGCCGGTTGTCGAGGCGGTGCCTCCCGTAGCAAGCCTCATCCAAATGTCGGTTGATGCCGAAACTGTGCCACCTGTCATCTGAACAAGATAGTTGGAATAGTTACCTGTGAATACACCGTTCACCGTTACTGATGAAACGCTAGTTCCAACCGTCACCACGTTCCCGGAGATTGAACCGTTTGTTACCGACGTTGGCTTGATCGGTTGGAGTCCGGTGGCGGGCATCCATGTTGCCCCGTCATAAAACCAAAGGTTGTCGGTGTCCGTTTGGTAAATCGTCATTCCCTCGATGAGCCCGGTCGTTGGCCGGGTGGCCGCCGTACAAGTGATCACCGACTGTTTCCCAAGGTAAGTATTGACATCGCTCGACGTGAGCGTTTCAGCACTATTCCACAACTTGAACGGCATCGGGAGCCCCCTTCTGTTCCGGGCCCTGATTGAGCAGGGCTTCAAGGACGGCGATCTTTCCGGCCATTTCAGCAATCTGCCGGGTGAGCGAGTCGATCACTTTCTGAGCGTCAATCTGTCGTTCCATCACGATTCCTCCAATGCCGTAATACGGTTATCAAGATTCTTTACCACTTGGGTCAGAATAGCGATCAGATGAGCCTCTTTCCAATAGTAAGGAACGTAACTCGCAAGGTCGGTTGCTCGGGCTCGTTGTTGGTCCTCAGTCATGCCCTCAGTAATGTCCGGCTTGTATTCAAGCATCGAGAACGGGAGACTCGTTTCCGCTATTTCCTCAACGATGAAACCCGCTTGAACCGAGATCGACTTAAGCCGGGAAAGGTATTCGCTGTCATCAGGCTCCGGCTTCCAAGTGAACGTTCGAGGCCGTAATGAGCGGACAATCGTTAGGGCCTGATCGTCTGCCAAATCAGTAATGTTGTCTTTGCTAACTCTTGTCGATGTCGGGGTTCCTAAGCGGTTGAAGGTGTCCACTCTCCACGTCACCGTTGAAGTAGTTGTGTTCGTAGCAAAGAATGCGCCGCTGGTCGTGAACGTCACCATACCGGAGCCGCCGCAAGTGATGTTCAACCAATCGGCAAACGCTCTGTAGATTCCCGTGTTAGTGTCATTCTGAAAGGTCAGCGAGGGAGTACCGGCGGAGCCATCCAACAACTGCCCTTGGGTTGAGGAAACGGCAATGGTGTTACTAGCCTCGGTTCCAATGTAAACCACACCGTAAATCGACCTTAAATAAACGTTTAGGTCAAACGACTGCCCGAGAAGCAGATAGCCCCAATCCGTTCCGATTGCGGAATAGGCCGGAATGTTAGTCCAGTCACCTATTCGAATGTTGCTACTAGAGGCCCCATCAACATTTAAGACTCCATTAACTGTTGCCGTGCCGCTGATCGAGAGGGACGTGAGGGTTCCAACAGCCGTGATTCCGGTGTACGACCCGGAAAGACGGGCGGAGGCAACGGTCCCGGTCAGAAGTGTTGCGGGGATGCTTCCGGAGGTCAGGGTTCCAACGGCGGTGATGCTCGAAAGGTTGCCGGTAGTGATGACCGTTCCGGAGACATCGGGGAGCGTGAAACTGCGGTTGGCGGTGATCGACGTACCAATGAACGTGCCTTCGGCGGTGCTCCCATTCCAAACACCAATCGTGGCAGGCCAATACCATCCGCCGCCGTGGTAAGTCTTGTAACGGTCGAGATCACTCTCATAAATGGTCATTCCATCTTGGGGAGA